>Ga0155529_107_pt1 | contig 21175 bp, 22 predicted proteins | sample RifCSPhighO2_12_FD_107186 | JGI IMG/M metagenome (GOLD analysis project Ga0155529, IMG submission 107186) | Candidatus Spechtbacteria bacterium RIFCSPHIGHO2_12_FULL_38_30 | reverse complement strand
CGCGATTTGCGTATTGTCCGGGAAGTTTGACTTCCGTAACTTTTGCGTAACCCCAGTCGCTTAGCTGTCGCATTAAGTTGCTTAGCGGGAAAAGCTGTAATTCTTGTATCTCTAAATAGTTTGTATTCCAGAAACTGCTTAATCTTTTTGCTTCGCGGGCGATATTTTGTGAATTGTGCTCAAACCAAAGCAACCTCTTTTCTAAAATGGAAGGGGTAATGCGCACTACTCCTATACAATTTTTTTGCATAATCCTTTTTAGCATAACAAAAGAGCTCTTTTCAAGAAACCATTGTATCGTTGTATATCTTCTAGAGTATTCGTTATTCGGTTATTGAGTCAAATGGGAACAAAAGCAGGACCAGGTCCTGCTTTTGTTTTATGTGTTCCATGTTATGTGTTCTCTGTTTCCTAATTATTTTTTAAACCACATAATTTCTTTTTCCTGTATTAATTACTCCCTCTATAACAGCATCTTGTATAAGTTGGGCGCAAAGATTTACGGTTTTTTCCATTTTTTGTTTATCTGCGCCCATGAGTTTTTTGGTAACCAGTTTGTTCATTATGGATTTTGGTCGTTTGCGTGGCCTTTTAACGGTGGGCATCGTGCCAATGCGAAAACGATAAAACTCCTTTGTCTTAAGCGCGCGTATTATATCTTCTACTCCTTTGTGCCCAGCGCTCCCGGAGTTATAACTTAGGCGGATAGAACCCATTGGCAGATCGGCATCATCGTGGACAAGGATAAAGTTTTTTGCGTTCAACTTGTGTTTTTCGTTTAGTTCGCGAATTGCGTTTCCGGATTTATTCATAAAGGTTAACGGTCTTCCTAAAATCACTCTTCGGCTTTTTGTTTTTCCGTCATATAACGCAAGCTTTTTGGTTTGCGTTTCTTTAAACTCAACTTTTTTTTCTTCAAACTTTTTTAATAAAACTTCAATAACCTCAAAACCTGCATTATGAGGAGTGCCATTGTATTCTTCTCCTGGATTACCAAGACCGACAACTAAAATTTTTTGCATAAAATTTTGTAAATTTCAATGTTCAATTATCAACGAATTTTTAATGTCCCAATTTCCAAATTAAAATAAAAAATGTGGGGTTAGTTGAAAATTAAAAAATTAAATAATTGTTTGAAAATTGTAAAATTGATAATTGAAAATTAATTCACGATTTCATTAATTAAATCCCGTATTTCCGAATAATCTTCTTCTCCTGCGCGCGGGTACAATATATAAATATCCTGATTATTGATGTTCCGATACTCCTCTTTTAGCAAGTTGTTTGTGGTGATTGTATGTAGGTTTATATTTTGAGCAATGTCCGTATCTTTTAAGGCGTTAAACAGGGTAAATATTTCTAAAATAGATACATTTGTACTTATGTTTGTTTCAAGTAACTCAAATAACTTTAAAGCATTATCCTGGTCCTTTAACAATGTATCTTGTTGTTCCAGTACTTTATTTATTATGGCAACTATTAATTTTTGTTGACGCTTCATTCTGTCAAAGTCGCTTCCGGCTCTACTTCTGTCTCTTATATAAAAGAGCGCTTGTTCTCCATTTTTGAAGCCCTCTTCGGTTTTTACTCCGCCGATGAAATCTACAATGTTTTTTATTCCATCTAAATCTATCACTGCGGTATATTGAATTTCTTGGCCTGTTATCTCTGTAACCTTTTGTTTAATTTGGCCTATATATTCTACGGTTGGTTTTTTTGTTCCACCGCTTAGTTTATATAGTTCGTTTATTTTTTTATTTGATCCGTCGTTAGTTTTGACCCACAGATCTCTTGGTATGGATATTAAACTTATTTTTTTGTTGGTAAGTCCGACGTTGGCAAGTATTATAGTATCGGTTAAATCTCCAGAAATGTAGTTTTGGCCACTGACTCCAAGCAGTAGGACATTTATCCCTCCTTCAATATCGCCTTGCAGGCCAGACTTTAAAAGATTTAGTCCAAACAAGACATCTTTGGACTCTGTCACACCTTGGTTGCCGACTCTGATATAAGTTTTGCTTATATAGTTAATGCCAAAAAAAATTCCAACCATCGCAATAACGGCTGTTATGGTTACGGTTATTATTTTAATTTGGTTACTCATATTTTAAGGGTTTGAATTCCGTTCCACTTCGTTGCAAGTGTGTTTTGGTTTTGATACACTAGGGATATGTCTATGCTTAAGGGAGTTTTTAGTTTCTTTTGGGATATAGCAAAAATCGTTATGATTTCGCTTGCTATTATAATACCAGTTCGCTACTTCATAGCACAGCCCTTTTTTGTGAGAGGAGCAAGTATGGAGCCTACCTATAGCCAGGGCGATTATTTAATAGTAGATGAACTTTCTTACAGACTCGGAGATCCTTCTCGAGGAGATGTTATTATTTTTAAATTTCCTCAAGATACGTCCCAGTTTTTTATTAAACGTATAATAGGTATGCCGTCTGAAACGATAACCATAAAGGACGGAGTAATTACAATAAAAAACTCCCAATATCCGGAAGGCTTTGTTTTAAAAGAAAATTATATAACGTTTTTTACTGATGGCGACTTGGAGGTAAGATTAGATGATAATGAGTATTTTGTCTTGGGAGACAACAGACCGTCAAGCCATGATTCAAGAAGATGGGGCACCCTTGCGGAGAGCTACGTAATAGGGAAGGTATATTTGAGAGCTTGGCCATTCAATAAATTTGAATTTATAGATGATGTAATGTATAATATTCCCTGAAATGGCAACTGCAACCAACAGAAAGAAGAAAAAAATTCAAGCACCTTCTGGGATGCATGATATATTGCCCCAAGATCAATATCTTTGGGACTATTTTTTTCGCATCTCTAGCGATACGGCAGAATTTTATAATTTTCAAAAAGTAGATACACCCATACTGGAGTTTACAGAACTTTTTGAAAAGGGGACAGGACAAGGGACAGACATAGTTCAAAAAGAAATGTATTCCCTAAAAACAAGAGGCGGAGATAAACTAACCCTAAGACCAGAAGGAACCCCATCTGTTGTCCGTTCTTACATACAACACGGGATGCATAAATGGACGTCTCCTGCAAAGTTATATTATTACGGCCCAATGTTTAGGCACGACAAGCCACAGCGCGGCAGATTTAGGCAATTTTATCAATTTGGACTGGAGACACTTGGGGAAAAAGAACCGGCTCGAGATATAGAAATAATTCACCTAACCCACACAATACTTAGCAGGCTTAGATTGGCCAATATTGTGGTTGAAATAAATTCAATAGGGTGTAAAGAGTGCAGGCCCAAATATATAAAAAATCTGAAGGAACATTACAGATATCGCTTAAAACAAACTTGCGCGGATTGTAGGGGTAGATATAAAACAAGTCCGTTGCGCTTGCTTGATTGTGAAGATGAAAAGTGTAATAGAGTAAAAAACGAAGCTCCACATATGGTAGACTTTCTGTGCTCGGATTGCAACGCTCACTTTAAAAAAGTTTTGGATAGTTTAGACTATATAAATGTTCCATACTTGTTAAATCCATACCTTGTAAGGGGGTTAGATTATTATACAAAAACTGTCTTTGAATTTTTTGAAACAGAAATGCTGGATGAGTCCAGCCACGGAAAAGATGCTTCGACCCTTCGAGAAACCTCCCAGCCTTCTCCGTCAGCTGGCGGATTCGGCGGGCAGGCAGGACAAGCAGGCTCAGCACAAATAAAAACGGAGGATAAGAAAGGTAGCGTTGAGCCAGGATTTAAAAAGCGTTTGGCTGTCGCAAGTGGAGGTCGTTATGATTCGTTGGTGAAACTTCTTGGCGGTCCACCTACCCCGGGGGTCGGCGTAGCAATTGGAGTAGACAGAATTTTACAAGTTATAAAAGAACAAAAAAAAGAACCGAAAACGCCTCAAGAACCAAGAGTTTTTCTTATTCAGTTGGGAGATAGAGCAAAAAAAAGGGTTTTTACGCTGGTTGAAGAATTTAGAAAGGCAGGAATTGGGGTACGGGAAGCATTAGGCAAGGACTCAATTAGCGCGCAGTTAAAGTTAGCAAATAAATATAATGTAGACATTGCAGTAATAGTTGGTCAAAAAGAAGCGATAGACAAGGTAGCATTGCTTCGCGATATGAAAACCGGTAGTCAAGAGGTGGTTTTAGAAGAAAAGCTTATTGATGAGATAAAAAAGAGATTGCAATAACTCGCCTCCTAAAACTTGAAACATAAAACATGAAACATTCATCAAAAATCAAGGACTTAAGGTTACAGGTTTCAAGTTTTGCGATTTTGTGGGGCGAAGCTGAACAAAATTATGGATTGTATTTTTTGTAAAATTGTAGAAGGTAAAGAACTCGCCCACAAAATTTGGGAGGATGCTGAGCATATGGCATTTTTGTCTATATTTCCCAACACCAAAGGATTTTCGGTGGTTATCACAAAAGAGCACTATCCAAGTCATTATTCGGATATGTCAGAGGAAGTATTTGCGGGTTTGTTTTTAGCAACAAGAAAGGTGGCAAAAATTTTAGATAAGAAGTTTGAAGATGTATCAAAAACAGGTATAATTATGGAAGGTTTTGGAGTTGATCACGCTCATACTAAATTATTTCCTATGCATGGAACAAGTGGTAGTTGGAAAAAAAGAATTAGTAAACTCAAAGATTCGTCTCAATATTTCAAAAAGTACGAGGGTTATATTTCGAGCCATGATTACAAAAGGGCCAACGATGAAGAGTTAAAAAAACTAGCTAAAGAATTAACTTAAAAATACGCAAAATAAAAAACTAAAAAATTTTATTATTAATGATAAATAAGTATTCGCTTCGCTAACTGGGTATTAGGTTATGGGTTTTAGGTCGCTTCGCTTCTAGGTTTCAAAAACCTAATTACCTAACACCTAAAACCTTTTTGTGAGGTGAAGCCGAATAAAATATATGGCAAAAGATTCTAAAAACTTACGTGCAGGGATAGAAGTTCGCAAAAAGGACAATGAATCAACTGGAAGCTTATCTAGGCGTTTTTTGCAAAGAGTACGACAAAGCGAAATTCTTATGGAAACGCGAGAGAGGCAATACACACGACCGATTAAAAATCGTCGCGCGCGTCGCAAGAGCGCTCTTGTAAGAAGTCAAAGAAGAGAAGAGTATAAGGTACTTCGTAAATGGGGTAGAAAGAAGTAGTAAAGCTATGAGTTTAAAAGAAAAAATTCAAGAAGACCTCAAGGTGGCCGTAAAGAGCAGAAACCAAATAACTAGTTTGGTTTTGCGTTCTTTAATTGCGGAAATAAATTCTAGGGCAATTGAGTTGAAAAAGAAAGAAGAAGGACTCAACGACGAGGAAGCAGAGCGAGTCGTATTAAAAGAAATAAAAAAACGCCAGGATGCTATAGAGCAGTATATAAAAGGTAACAGAGATGACTTGGTAAAAAACGAACAAGAAGAAATGGGCGTTTTAAACGCATATGCTCCGCAAATGATGGATGAAGCAGAGCTTCGCCATATAATAGATGATACAATAAATAAAATTGGGGCCAAAGATATCCAAGATGTGGGAAGAGTTATAGGAGAAGTTATTAAACAAACAGGTAGCAAGGCAGATGGATCTTTGGTTAGTAAATTAGTCCGAGAGAAACTCCAATAAGGTTCTTATGTTAAATATAAAAAACGAAACAAATTTTCTTATTGATAAAAAGTTAATTACAGCGTGCGTTAAAGAGACTTTAAAAATTAAAAAATCTGACAGCAGTTTAATAGTTGTATTTGTTGCCTCGGACAAGATGCGACAAATAAACAATAATTACAATAAACAAGACAAAGCTACGGATGTGTTAAGTTTTAACTCCGAAGAAGAAGGATATTTAGGTGAGATAGTTGTGTGCCCTGAGTTTATAAATAAAAAGTTTGTAAAATACGAATGGGAGCTTTGCCACTCGGTGGTTCATGGGACTTTTCACTTGTTGAACATTCACCACGAAGACGAGAAGTCTTATAAAAAAATACACAAAACTGAGCAAAAAATTATAGATAAAATATTTACTTCTTTAAAATTAAAATAGCATGTAAAAATAGGGCAACATGATTTTAGTTTTTGGGATGTAAGTGAATAGCGCCATGTCACGAGAAAATCATATTACAGCCATAGATGCTGGGTCTCATTATATAACGACGATTATCGCAGCGGTAAGCGGTGATTTACTAACGCCCCAGGTTGTTGGCATAGGTAAGTCAAGGTCTCAGGGAATTAGAAAGGGAGTCGTAGTAGATTTAGAAGACGCTATAAAATGTGTAAAAAAATCTTTTACTGATGCACAGCAGGTGGCTGGAGTTTCGGTTTCTAGCGCATATGTAAGTATAGGAGGAAATCATATTACAGCAGTACCTTCGCGTGGAGTAGTTGCCGTATCCCGAGCAGATGGTCAAATTTCAAATGACGACATTGAAAGAGTAATAACGGCATCATCCACCTTGGCCTTGCCGGCAAACCAAGAGATATTACACAACTTACCAAATGAGTACATTATAGATGGTGAGGGCGGTCTTCGGGATGTTGTGGGAATGAATGGTCTTAGGTTGGAAGCAAACACTTTAATATTGCATGGATCTTCCGCTCATTTAAAAACTATAGATAAATGTATGGAAGGTAATGATATTGAGGTTGATGGTTATGTTTTATCTCCTATTGCTGCGTCAAAAGCGGTGTTGTCTAAAAGACAAAGAGAGTTGGGTGTTGCGTGTATTGATATGGGCGGAGGTACAACTGATATTGCGGTTTATGAGGACGGCAATTTAATTCATGCTGGAATTTTGCCAATCGGCGGAGATAATATAACAAATGATTTAGCTATTGGGCTTCGAGTGGGAGTAGATATTGCTGAACGCATTAAGCGCGAGTATGGAATGGCTAGGGTTGCAGATTTGTTACAGAAAAGAGATGTTATTGATTTAAGCCAACTGGATTCCAACGAGAAGGACACTATTTTGAGGAAAGACGTTGTAGAAATTATGGAAGCCCGTCTTAACGAGATATTTGATTTGGTTAATAAGGACCTAAAGCGTATTGGGAAAGAGGCATATTTGCCCGGAGGTGTGGTTTTGGTTGGCGGAAGCGCAAAGATACCACATATTGTGGATTTATGTCGCGACAAGTTGCGTCTTGCAACTCAGATTGGATTTCCTAGGGATGTGGAAGGTATCGCTGGTTCAGTTGACGACCCCTCATTCGCGACGGTTCTGGGGCTTATATTTTGGGGAATTGAAGAAGGTAAGTACGGTAGATTTTCTTTTGGAAATTTTTCGCCAAATAATTCTGTAACCTCTATGAAAAAATGGCTTAGAAATTTGTTACCATAAAGCTATAAATTTTGTTCGCGTTAAAAGCTCATAAAATTATAAAACTTGAAACTTGTAATACCAAACTTTTAGTTTTTTGAGTGAATGTTTCATGCTTTAAGTTTTATGAAGTAAGCCAAGCGAGCGCAGGGGGTGGAGTGTGTTGATAAATATAATAGTATATGCTATTTTTATTTTAGTTACCTGAAATAAGTTGAAGGAGGTTAAAATGGGCAAAAGATATAAAACAGATTTTTTTGATGGTATAAAAATAGTTGGTAGTAAGATATTTGTTGAACATACCAAAAAAGCTTTGAGATTGTTAAAGAAGAAGACCCCTGGTACTTATAAAACTCTTGTTTTGAAGCACCTTCGTTGTATAAGGTATGCTAGAGTTAGTCAAGTGAACGATGCCGGAGAGTTTAGGGTTTCGAACATAACAGCATACCCCGATTTAGCTTGGTATGCTTCCTCCATCGTTCACGAGGCTTATCATATAGAACTTGGAGCCCGAGGACTTGTTGATTCTGGTACTTCAGCAGAACTCAAATGCATAAAGGTGCAGATACGGGCTGGTCTGCGGATAGGTTTATCCAATAAATGGATAGAGCATCTTAAAACTAGAGACGGTACTCACTGGAAGTCTTCAACTAGAGGATAGTTCCACTATAAGGATTTTTACCGCAGGGCATTGCCCAGCGGTTTTTTTTATTTTTACCCACAAACCGCCACAGGTGTGTACACATTACCAAAGACACTTGACATTTTTTGTGCAACTTTGGTAATATGGGGCAGTAACGTAAAATTAATTATAAACTAAAAACTAAAAGCTACTGCATCCTTTCGAAGCTTTGTCTGCCCATAGGCAGGCTTGGGCTAAGGAGGATAAGCTAAAAGCTAAGTACTATGGCAAAATTAAATCCGGATTTACAAACTTTTGCAAACATATTGGTCGTGGGCGTTGGCGGTTCAGGATGTAATGCGGTATCACGCATGATCGCTTCAAAAATAGAGGGCGTAAAATTTGTTGCAATCAATACCGATGCCCAAGATCTTCATCATTCAAACGCGCCAGTAAAAATTAATATCGGTAAAAACCTAACTCGAGGCCTCGGAGCAGGCATGAATCCAGAAGTTGGCCGTCAAGCGGCAGAAGAAAACATTGATGAAATAAAAGACGTTTTAAAGGGCGCTGATATGGTCTTTGTTACAGGAGGACATGGAGGGGGTACATGCACGGGAGCGTCTCCCATAGTTGCGAAAGCCTCAAAAGAATTAGGAGCACTAACTGTTGCCGTTGTGACGCGTCCATTTAGTTTTGAGGGAGCCCTTAGAGCGCGAATTGCGGAAGAGGGTTTAAATAACTTAAAAGAGCATGTTGATGCGATGGTTGTTATAAACAACGATCGTTTGTTAAGTGTTATTGACAGAAAAATGTCATTAATTGATTCATTCAAAATAGTTGATGAGGTACTGCGACAAGGAGTGCAAGGTATTTCAGACTTAGTCGTACAGCCAGGAATTGTTAATGTAGATTTTGCAGATATAAATGCAATTATGCAAGATGCGGGAAGCGCCATGATGGGAGTTGGACGCGCGAGCGGCGAAGACAGAGCTATTGAAGCAGCGCGTGCCGCAATAAATTCTCCGCTATTGGATACTTCAATCGCTGGGGCGCACGGAATTTTGTTCTCTGTAGCAGGTGGTGACGACTTGGCTATGAGTGAAATTAACGATGCTGCAAAAATTATTACAGATGAAATAAACCCCGAAGCCAAAGTAATTTTTGGCGCATATAACGACGATAAGCTCAAAAAAGGAGAAATTAAAGTAACGGTTATTGCAACAGGTTTTACAGATGTACCGGTTGCCACAACAGAAGAACTAGATTTTTCTGCAGTTGCTGGTAATGGAATAGAAGAACGTGAAAGAACGGCGGTTACTGCTGGTATAAATACAAAAATTAAATACAACAACAGTATTAAAAAAGAAAAAGAAGAAGAGGATTGGGATATACCGGCTTTTATTAGAAAGAAAATGAAATAGTAAACTTTTATAGAATATAACAAAAAGCGCTTTATAAATTAAGGCGCTTTTTGTGTAGATATAGTCGATATTGACAAAAAGCTTTTTATATTGAAAAACAATTTTGTTATAATTAAAGTACGGGCTTATCCACAGTGATTGAAATTTAAAAGCTTGTTAGAATAAACTTCCTAGTGAAACCCTTATTATAATTAATTACTCTTTATTTTGCGATCAGCAAGTACCGAAGAGAAAACAAAATCATGGCATTAAAAAAAGAATTGTTTACACATGTCCGCAAGCGCGATGGAAGACTAGTCCAGTGGGATCAAGCGCGTATTACCAATGCAATATATAAAGCCATGAAAGCCACAGGCGAGGGAGATTTAGAACACGATCCCCAGAAAATATCTGACAGGGCCACCAAATTATTGCAAAAAAAATATTCAAACAAAGAAGCTTTAAAAATAGAAGACATACAGGATGTTGTTGAGGACGCTCTTATACTGAGCGATTTTTCAGCAACTGCTAAATCTTATATTGTTTATAGACGAGAGAGGACGCAGTTACGGGATGCTCGACATGAAGTTCCACAGCACGTTAAAGAGCTTGCGCATAAAAGTAAAAAATATTTTCGCAATCCCTTAGGCGAGTTTATATTTTATCGAACATATTCTCGTTGGATAGACGAAGAAAATAGGAGGGAAACTTGGATAGAAACTGTAAGTAGGTTTATGAATTTTATGCGCGAAAATTTAAATGATGCTTTGAGCGAACAGGAATACAAAGAAGTTGAAGAGGGAATCTTAAACCACGAAGCAATGCCGTCAATGCGTCTCTTGCAATTTTCAGGCAAAGCAGCACGCGGCACTAATGTTGCAGCTTATAACTGTTCATTTATTGCTCCAAAGCGTTTGGAGGATTTTGCAGAAATAATGTACATATGTATGTGCGGAACAGGTGTGGGGTTTTCTGTAGAAAGCAGACACGTACAACAACTTCCGATTATCAAAATGCAAACAGGTGAAAAATTAAAAACGCATGTTATTGAGGATTCCAAAGAGGGTTGGTGCAATGCCTTAACGATTGGTTTAAAAACTTGGTACGACGGAAAAGATATTGATTTTGATTTTTCCCAACTGCGTTTTGCTGGTGCTAGATTAAAAACAATGGGAGGAAGATCGGCTGGCCCAGAACCGCTACGAGACATGCTTATGTTTGCGCGCAAAAAGATATTAGAGAAACAAGGAAAGCGCTTAAGCAACATAGATGTACATGACGTTATTTGTAAGATTGGCGAAATCGTAATTGCGGGCGGAGTAAGAAGAAGCGCCTTAATTTCGCTTTCGGATTTAGATGATGGGGAGATGAGAAAAGCGAAGGATGGAAAATTTTATTTATTTGAACCACAGCGATCGATGGCAAATAACTCTGCCGCGTATAATAGAAAACCATCCGCCCACGAGTTTATGGAAGAGTGGCTGTCGCTTGCAAAAAGTGGAACAGGTGAACGCGGGATATTTAATAGAGCAGGTCTTAGCAATCAACTACCAAAGCGTAGATGGGAGACGTTTGTGAACCACTGGGCAGATAGTGGCACTAATCCTTGTGGTGAAATTATACTTCGCAACAAACAATTTTGTAATTTAAGCGAGATTGTCTGTCGTTCGGAAGATACAAAGGAAAGCTTACTAAGAAAAGTTCGTTTGGCTACTATATTGGGGACATACCAGGCGACACTTACGAACTTTCCATACCTTTCCAAAGAGTGGAAAGAAAATTGTGAGGAGGAGCGTCTATTGGGAGTATCTTTGACAGGACAGTGGGACTGTCCTTCGGTTCGCGACGCACAAACACTTGGAGAGTTGAAAGAAGAAGCCATAAGAGTCAATCGTGAGTACTCAAAACGTTTAGGCATTAACGAATCCACTTGTATAACCTGCGTTAAGCCATCTGGCAACCTTTCTCAAACCGTTGATTCTTCAAGCGGCATGCATCCTCGTTGGAGCAAGTACTATATAAGACGAGTTCGTGTTGCGGCAACAGATCCAATTTTTCATATGTTAAGAGACCAAAAATTTCCCTACAAACCAGAGGTTGGAATGACAGATAAGGATGCAACGACATATGTATTAGAATTTCCAGTTATGGCGCCGGACAACATAGAAGTGTTTAAAGATGATATATCGACAATAGATCAGCTGGAGTATTGGAAGATGGTTAAAGAGAATTTTACAGAACACAACCCGTCAGTAACGATTTATGTCGGAGATGACGAATGGTTAGAATCAGCCAATTGGTTATACAATAATTGGGATCAACTGGGGGGGTTGGCATTTTTACCAAAAAACGATCATCAATATGCTCTTGCGCCGTATGAGACAATTACAAAGGAAGAGTATGAGGAATTGGTGCTTGCCCTGCCCGAAATCGATTTTAGCCATATAGTAGGATATGAAAAAGAAGATGCTACAGAAGCAAAAAAAGAACTTGCGTGTGTGGGTGGAGTATGTGAAATAGACGACATTGTAATAGAGGGCTTACCGCATGGGCATGGAAGCCGTAACTATGGTCTAGTTTAATAGTTTAAAAATAAAAACTGCCGTTTCAGAACGGCAGTTTTTTGATTTTTTATGTAATTTTGTGTAGCATACTGTAAATGCACGGAAGGATACATAATTTTTTAGTACAAATAAACTGGCTTACTGCTTCTTGTCTTGGATTTGTATTCGGGGTTGCTGTGGCTTCTTTTTTTGTGGTCCACCAAATAGTTATTTTAATAATTGTTTCAGTAACCCCGTTTATAGCAGTAGTTTTTTATAAAAATAAGCGCATAAGAATACCGATATTAATGCTGTTATTCTTTGTAGCTGGCTTTTTACGATTTAATTTAGGGAGCGATATTCCCAAAGATTCCAAGCAGTATTACGAATCACGACAAGAGGTGCAAGTTTTTTCAGAGTTACGCAATAAATTATCGCAGGGTTTAGATAATGCGCTTCTTGCGCCGCATAGTTCTTTATACAAAGCCATGGTTTTAGGAGACGAAAGCGATATAACCTATAAATTACGCCAGGATTTATCGCGCACAGGACTTATTCATATAGTTTCGGTTAGCGGAATGCACATAGCAGTACTTGGACTTATTTTATTTTGGATTTTAACACAATTTATCTCTAGGCGTTATGCCGTGGTAATTTCATTTGGAATTTTAACTTTTTATATCTTAGTGATTGGCGCCCCCATTCCTGCGATTCGAGCGGGAATAATGGCAGGCGCTTTGATGATAGCGCAGTTTATAGGTAGGCCAAACTCAATTTTGCGCGCACTGTTGTACGCAGCAACGGTAATGATTGTGATGAATCCAGTTATTATACGTTTTGATATCGGTTTTCAATTATCGTTTTTAGCAGTTTTAGGAATTTTGGTTTTTATGAAACCGCTTGATAGGATATTTCAAAAAATACCACTTTTATTTATACGAAATCCTGTTACGAAAGATAGAAAAATTGCGACCTATCTTACCGAAAACAAATTTACAGCTTTTAGTTTATTGGCAGTTACCATATCTGCACAAGCTTTAACATTTCCTTTGACAATTTATTATTTTAATATATTTTCATACGTTGCTCCTATTACAAATATTTTAGTAGCATTAACTTTGCCATTGGTTTTAATCTTGGGTTTTATCGCGGCTATTTTTGGAGCTTTAAATTTTTTACCCGTAGTTTTTGCCGCACCCGCATGGTTACTTTCTTCTTATATTTGGTGGGTTGTTTCAGTTTTTAGCTTCTAAACTTAATTCTGGTTTGAATCCTGCTCTTTAAGGATATGATAAAAATTCTTACTAAAAATCAAAAACGAATTCTTATCACTTTTTGCGTTGTTGCTATTTTATTTACGGTACTTGCATTTGCTTCTACTCCATCAAGGGCGCTGGAGGTTCATTTTTTGGATGTGGGACAGGGGGATTCTATTTTTGTTCAAACACCACATCGTACGCAGTTACTTATAGATGGCGGTTCTGGCAGTCAGGTTTTAGAAAAAGTAGGAAGCCGGATGCCTTTTTATGATAGGAACTTAGATTTTGTGATACTTACTCACATAGATAAAGATCACGCAGGAGGTCTTATAGATATTTTAGATAAATTTCAAGTGGGGGCAGTTTTGGTAAGCACTCAGGTTGTAGCGGAAACACAGGATACCGATTTGGCTCAGGAGTTTTTTGCAAAGATTGAAGAAAGCGGAGTGAGGTTAGTACGCGTTGAAGCAGGAGACAGGTTTTGGATAGATGAGGATATTTATTTTGATATTTTGTGGCCCAGTAAAGATGTGCCCAGTGGCTTAAGCGATAATGAAAAATCGTTGGTTTTAAAATTAGTTTATAAAGATGATAGTTTTCTTTTGACTGGAGATATGGAAAAATTTGCTGAATATAGTTTAGCAACTAATAATATAGATTTAGGCGCGGATGTTTTAAAGGTGGGACATCACGGGAGTAATTCTTCAAGCGCTAAATACTTTTTAGATAAAGTACAGGCAAAAATTGCCGTAATTCAAGTCGGTAAAAATTCATATGGCCACCCCCATGACGTGGTTTTAGAAAGATTACAAAATACTGGAATGCAAATTTTGCGCAATGACTTAAATGGTATAATATCAATGTATACTTACGGAAATTCATTTTAAATAAAAATATGGAAGATCCTAAACAAGAAACTACAATAGTATTAGTTAAGCCAGACTGTGTAAAAAGAGGTCTTATAGGCGAAATTTTAGAGAGGATTGAATCTCGTGGCCTCAAGGTTATAGGCTTAAAAATGTTGCAAGCATCTGAAGAACATGCTCATAATCACTATCCTAATAGTGAAACATGGCTAAGAACTGTTGGAGAAAAAACTTTTGATGGATACAAAGAGCTTGGTAAAGATGCCATCAAAGAACTTGGTACAGATGATCCAATAGCAATAGGTAAAATGGTAGCAAATTGGAATGTAGATTATTTAACTTCTGGGCCCATGATTGCTATGGCCATTCGAGGCATACACGCCATTAAAATGGTACGTAAGATTGTAGGACACACCTATCCGGCAAAAGCAGAAATGGGAACTATTCGAGGAGATTTTTCAGTAGATTCCCCGACACTTGCAAATACAGGCAAGCGGGCTGTTCGCAATCTTGTACATGCATCAGGTGATCCGGAAGAAGCTACCCACGAGCTCAAGCATTGGTTTAAAGCTGAAGAATTGCACGATTACAAAAGGGCCGAAGAAGATATAATGTTTTAATATGCCAGAAATAATTGAAGTAGAAATTACAAAACAAAAATTAAAAAGCGCTATCCAAGGGAAGCGCATTTTAGATTTTTGGACAGATTGGCCTCGAGGGTTGATTTCTCAAGAGGGCGGAATGAAAAAAACCACTAAAAAGTTAAAAGGAAAAAAGATAAATGGTTTGTCCAGAAAGGGCAAGGCGGTTATTTTGAACCTAGAGGGACATAAGATTTTGGCAATTCACCAAAGAATGAGCGGACACATGCCTGTTAATTTACCAGAAAACAAACATACTCGTTTCCGTATTTTTTTGAGCGATAATACGGACGTATCTTTGGTTGATCCTCGTAAATTTGGCGTGGTATGGTATGGATCTGAAAAATGGTTTAACGAACAGCCCTACATTAAGAATTTAGGCTATGATGCAATGAGTATAAAAAGAAGTCAGCTGTTTCGTATTTTGAGTAACTCTCGAAGTTCTTTGAAGTCGCTTTTATTAAATCAAAGTAAAATCGCTGGGCTTGGAAATATCGCATGTGATGAAATTTTATGGCGGGCGCGTCTTAATCCGCTTTGTAGATCAGATACTCTAAATGTGCGTGAAGCAGAGCTATTGTATAAATCTATCTATACGATTTTGGCTGACGTTTTACGTTATGGAGGAACAAGCATGAGTAATTGGCGTCATCCGGACGGTGAACAAGGGAATTATCAAAAAAAATTTAAAATATATAAACAAAAAAAGTGCGTTAGGTGTAAAAAATCTATAAAATCAGAAAAAATTGCAGGACGTTCAACTTATTTTTGTAAAATCTGCCAACCTAGTAAAATCTAAGTTGAAGAAACTATAAAAATAAATAGCTCTTGTGGGAGCTATTTAAAGAAAAAAGTACAACATTAATATACCAAGACCTATATAAAACCACATTTTTCCGTCTCTTATGCCAGCTTTGTACAACTTGTAGGCGTTATTAAAATTTAGTACAGCAAAAATTAATGTGATAAACCTCATTGTTTACCTCTTGCAAGAACTAACCAAAGCATATCATAACTTAAATCCTTGAGCAACTTGTCAAAAATATATACTGGGATATAATAGTATTAAGAGGGCAGCATGAATGAATTTGACTCAAATAATTTTTCTAAGGGATCCTCAATTACCTTGCCCCTTGGGGTGAGGTTGCAGGAACCCACCATGCTTCCCTGTACTATGTATATTCAATATAATAGTATACATAAAACAGGGAGGCCGTAACTTTGTCAAATTCTCATAAGCCCTCTTATAGTAAGTCCCTCTAGATATATGAGGGCTTTATTATGAAAAATTTTATTGTCATAAGTTTAGGAGGATCCATCGTCGTTTCTCGAAAGATACAAACAGATTACTTAAAACGGTTTTATGATTTTATAGTTGACCAGATCGCAAGTGGCAAAAAGTTTATGATAATTGTGGGCGGGGGTTCTACCGCAAGAAAGTATCAGGATGCGGCAGCTTCTGTTGTGAATGTCACAGATGAAGATAAGGATTGGATAGGAATTCATTCAACCCGTTTAAACGCGCATTTGTTAAGGACTGTTTTTCGTAAATTTGCTTATCCAAAAATTTTAACCAACTATAATAAACCAATAGATAAGCGTGACTTGGAAAAGTATGCGCTTTTTGTTGCTTCTGGTTCTCGTCCGGGGTGGAGCACAGATTATGTCGCGTTCCAACTATCTCGTAGGTTTAAAGCTAAAGAGGTTTTGATAGCAACGAAGATTCCTTATGTCTACGATAAGGATATAAGCCAGCATAAAAACGCTCGTCCTTTAAAAAACTTAACATGGGCTCAATATAAAAAGTTATTACCTTCCGATACTTGGATTCCAGGAATGAGGGCTCCGGTAGATCCTATTGCCACAGAGTTTGCAAGTAAAAATAAGCTAAGGTGTGTTTTGCTTCGTGGAACTAATATTAAAAACTTAAAGAACTATTTTGAGGGTAAAAATTTTGAGGGTACAGTAATAAAGTAATTTTAGATAGTAGGTTATAGCAATGAACGTAAGGTGAAGAGGAGCCAGGTGCTTTTGTATGTTAAAATGATATATACATGAATTAGGGTTACTTCTTAATTTTATCTACGCCCCCTTTTGTAAAGGTAGTCAAAAAATTTAGCTTATTACTATGACAGATAAAAAATATAGCAAAGTATTAGTTCTTGGAGGAACAGGGTTTTTGGGATATTACGTGCTTCGTGCTTTGGACGATGCAGATTTAAAAATAGCCATAATCTTGCACAAAAAAAGAGATGATTTGGGCATCCCTTTTGAGGGGTATGAACTTTTTGAAGGCGACATACTGAACCCCGAGACATTAAAAACTGCAATAGAGTCTTTTAAGCCGAATGTTATTATTAACACGGTTGGAAGTTTAACAGAAAAACCCAATAGAAGTTTTAAGAGACTTTATGTAGAGGGCATGAAGAACCTTGTAGAGGTAGCAGAAAAAGGGGGCGTTGAGAAAATTGTATGCGTTAGTGACCTTGCGGTAAAAAACGCATTGGATACAAAATACTTGAGTGCGCGGCGTGAAGCAGAGGATGTTTTAAAAAATTCTTCGCTTGAATGGACGATTTTTAGGCCGTCTGTAATTTTTGGATGGAGGGCCAGTTTTACAAACGTGTTTGTCGACCAAATTAAAAAAATTTGGCCGATACTTGTGCCATCAGATAGATTTAAACTACAACCCGTTGCGGCCACGACGGTTTCTAAATGTATTGCGCAAGCGTCAAGTGGAAGTTTGGGAAACAGTAAGGTTTATGAAATTGTTGGACCGGAGATTTTAACACCCCACGAAATAGTGGAGCGATTAAAATTGTCTCTTAACTCACAAAGAAGCGTTTGGTATGTCCCTTTTTGGTTTTTGAAATTTATGGCGTTTTTGAAGAAATTAGGCTTCCCGACAGCAATTACAGGATTTCACATACATGTTTTTAGAAACAGAACTCTAGGAACGCAAGATTCTATAAAAGAAGTTTTTGACATTAAAGAAATGAAGTTTGATCCTAAACTGGATCATCCATTATATTAAATATGTCTAAGTTTTTCACTTTTTCTATAGCGATTTTTATTTTTTTATTTTTGGCAGTTTTTGGAATTTTTTATATGGCCGAAGTCCTAGAAGATAAAAATATAGATATCACTGATTTAGTTGTTAATAGTTATAATAGTTGTATTGAGGCCGAAGGGTCAGTTATTTTAGAAAGCTATCCTGCGCAATGCAGGACTAAAGATGGAAAAAGTTTTACTGAATATATAGGAAACGAATTGGAGGTGCGGGACATAATATTTACGGATTTTCCGCGTCCAAATCAAGAAATTTCAAGTCCCCTTACGGTTTTGGGGCAGGCTAGGGGAAATTGGTATTTTGAAGCAAGCTTTCCACTGCGTCTACTTAATGCAAGCGGGGAGGAGATCGCAGTTGGAGTGGCACAAGCACAAGGAGAGTGGATGACGGCAGAGTTTGTCCCATTTAGGGCAAGATTAGAATTTTCCGTTCCGATTTTAAGTAAATCAGGAACTCTGGTGCTCGAAAAAGATAATCCATCTGGATTATCTCAAAATGATCAAAGCTTAGTTATACCAATAAAATTTATTTCCAAAGCTAGTGTATCCAAAAGACAAAAAAATGGGTGTGTAATCAGCGGATGCTCAAACCAGATATGTAGCGATAAAGAAGTTGTAACATCTTGCGAGTACTTAGAAGAATATGCCTGCTACACAACTGCTGATTGTGAAAAACAAGAAGATGGAGAATGCGGTTGGACGATTACATCTGAAGTACAAATTTGTTTGACTGAAAATTAAAGTTCGTATAGAGTAAGATTAGCACCAAGGTAGGATTGCCATGACAAAGGATATAGATCAAAAAGCATTAGAAGAACATACGAGTGCGCTATTTAACGATGCGGTTAATGTTGAACCAATTCCAGATAATATTTTTAGAATGAATCTTTGCTGTATGGGTTGTGGAGGGGTATTGTGGTTTACCGAATTTTTGTGGCACGAGGAGACTCAAACTTTTTATGTATTAGATACAACATGTTTCACTTGCAATTCTAAAAATCCCGCTGTAAAAATATCTTCGGAGTTTAGGCAAAAAATTAAAGAAATAGCAGATCAACAAGAAGAAGGTCAAGAGGCGACAGAAAATAAGGACGACGATAAGATAACCATAGGACAATATTTATAAAATATAAAAAACCCCGCCGTATAGCGGGATTTTTGTTTATTTAAGAATTGTGAATTTTTGCACTAGAGAAGTTGAACTCCACCAACGACCAAAGCCCCAAGTATCCCCCGCGTTTGCTATAGGGAACGCAAGGAGTATAAGCGTGTTTAGTAAGTGTTCGTCTAGAAACGGATTATGTTCTGGGGGCATAAATCCTGCGATATACATTATAACTAACAATAATGCCCCGCCCCAACTTGCAAGCTTTACACCAATACCCAAAATTAGAGCTGTGCCCATCAATAGCAGGGCGGTCATAAAAAACCAATCTACCCACATAGCACCCGCAAGTGATTGAAAGAATTCCGAAAAAGGACCTTTTGTCGCAAAGTTTAAAAAACCAAACGTCGGGGATCCGCCATTTAGCCAAGCCCCTTCTTTTGGGGTTGCAAACCCTAGGCCATATAACTTATCAAAGAATGCCCAAAAGAAAGTCCAACCCATTGCAATTCGCAAAATAGCAAAAAGTTTTAGTAACATATTAGTATTTGGTATTTAATTTTATACTATTATTATACAATGGACAGGCGCTTTAGTTTTCCACCGGGCGCATTGATTAAATTTATACACTATGCTAATGTATTTTTAGCTCATTATGACTATCAAATATATTTGAAAGTTTATGTAGTTCTTTGTTTTAGGTTGTTAGTTCTTTGTTTGCAAACTATTAGTTCTTTAATTGCATACCTATTAATTCTTGGAAACCTAATTTTAAAAACCCTGCCTCTGCAGGGTTTTTTCACAATTTTGCTTGACACAGTTTGATACTACTATTATAATTAATTTGATGGTAAAAAGTATAAAAGTTTTGTATAAAAGTAAAAAAAGACAAAATACGATGTCCGCGCAAGCGGCGTTTTTTTTAATTTACAATAATCACAAAAAGGTCGATATAGTTTTGAATTTTTACCCCTCATTGTAGGGGTATTTTTTTTTAAAATATGACAATAAATATTTTACAAAAAGCAGTTCAAGTTAATCAAGTAAAAAAAGATAAAGATTTTAAGTCTATAATATTACTTGAAGCGGCAGTATTTAGGGCTGCACGTAATTTTTTGGAAGGCCAGGGGTATATAGAAATGTTTCCTCCACGCATAGTTAGAGCTTCCGGAGCTTGCGAAAATATAGATACATTGTTTGAAGTTACGGCAGAAGGCGAAAAGAAATGGTTTAGAAGCGAAGCCGGTAAGCCGGTTAATGCATATTTAGCTCAAACCGGGCAACTGTACCTTGAAGCATTTGTTTCAGAATTAAAAAAGGTATATTGCGTTGGACCAAGCTTTAGGGCAGAGCGGGCAATAGACAATAGGCACTTAACAGAGTTTAAAATGATAGAAATAGAATTTGAGGGAGATTTTGAGAAGTTGTTAGAGATAATTCAGGCAACGGTGTATCAGATAGCGCAGTACGTGGCTCAACAAGCGCACCTTTATCCACAAAGTTATAGCTTAAGCGAGAAAGACATCGAAAGGTTACAAGAAGTTCCAGTTAATTTTGCGCGTTTAACATATGATCAAGCAATAACAACTCTTCAAGCCTTGGGAGAAAAAGTGAATTGGGGTGATGATATTTCAAGTTATCGCGAACAGCTGTTAATTCAAAGTACGGGTAATATTCCCTTATTCATTACACACTTTCCAGATCCAATGTGGCCACATGGCAAGGAGTTGGAGGTAGAGAAATTTTTTAACATGCTTCCGGATGAAAAGAATCCAGGAAGAGTGTTGAGCGCTGATTTGATACTTCCAGGCGCTGGAGAATCGGTGGGGGCGGCCGCAAGAATACACAACGTTGATGTGATGATAGATAGATTAAAAAAATCAAAAATGTATAAAAGATTAGTTAGCAGGGGCGGAGATTTGGACGACTTTTCTTGGTATATTAACCAACTGCGTACTCGAGGCAGTGTCCCTCATGCGGGGTGTGGGTTTGGGATGGCACGTATCATTAAGTGGATTGTGGGGAAAGATAATATCCATGATTGTTTAAGCTTCCCACAGCATAGAGAATATCTAATTTAGTTAAAAACTAACTATAGGGGCTTCGGGAGCCCTTGTAGTAGGTATAGGAAAGATTTTTTAGTCGAACTTATAAAATTTGGTCGGGCTGCCGGGGCTTGAACCCGGTTCGCACGCACCCCATGCGTGTATAATACCCTTATACTACAGCCCGGTATAAAAATTACAGAATTCAATTCTGTAATTTTTAGTTTGTTTTTGCAGCAGTTTTTATGCATCTTACGCAAGCTTTTTTCCGCGGACCATTTGAAAAACTCATCCATTGGATGTTGGGATATCTTCTATGT
>Ga0155529_113_pt1 | contig 50614 bp, 39 predicted proteins | sample RifCSPhighO2_12_FD_107186 | JGI IMG/M metagenome (GOLD analysis project Ga0155529, IMG submission 107186) | Candidatus Spechtbacteria bacterium RIFCSPHIGHO2_12_FULL_38_30 | reverse complement strand
TAACGAGCGCCTGGATATCCTTCAGAATATTTGTTAGTTAAACGCGAACTCATTGCTTCTCGTATCGCAGGGGATACGTAATTTTCTGAAGCAATAAGGTTTATGGTTTCCAGTTGACGCTTGTCTTCTAATTTGTTTAGTTTGTCTAGTTGTTTATCCATGTAGCAGTATCAAGGGGTTTTTAATTATGGCGTGAATAAATTTATGGTAGCATGACTTGAGAAACTAAAAAGAGTTGACATATGCTTATATAAATGTTATAATACAGATGATCTTAAGTTTATAGCATAAACGTAGTAAACTTTGAGCTTCTTGAAGGAGGAGGTAACACAATTAATAAAATAAGGTGTTAAATACTTCCTCCCTTAAGGGGCTTAGGGGTTGGCTCCCAAAAATGAAAAGCAACCTCGAGAATAGGAGAACAATGCCACAAGAGACGTGTCCCAGCTGTGGGGCAATAACGGATTCGTGGGGCGGAGGCCACTGCAACTGCAGTTGACCTTTGACCCTGAGGGCGATTTTGAATCGGCTATCCCTTTTCGCACACAGGGATAGCCGGTTCACTTAGAAGCCATTGTTTTTTATCACTTTTTGTGTTATAATTAAACAAATCTTTTCTATAAAGCTGTGTGGCCTCGGAGAAATCTCTCTCCTCACCAGACATTTGATGCTTATGTATTAAATGCTCGGTGTTTCCGAATGTCACATAGCTTTATGGGAGAGAATTTTAAAAGTTAAATAAATCAAAAATGCCGCAACACGCGGCATTTTTGATTTATTTTTTATCGGCTATTTCTTTTAATACTTTTTCTATAAACTTATTAACTTTCATTGTTCCCACATCTCCTTTTTCTCTATGACGCACGGAAACACTACTTGCTTTTTTTTCTTTTTCCCCGACTATTAGGAGGTAAGGAATTTTTTGAATTTGACCATTCCTAATTTTTTTACCTAAACTTTCTGCTTCGTCTCGCAATTCTGCGCGCAAATCATTTTCTTTTAGTTTTTTAATAATTTCCTCTCCGTATTTTTTAAAACTGTCGCTTATGGGCAATACCCACACCTGAGCGGGGGAAAGCCAAACAGGGAATGCTCCAGCGAAGTGTTCTATTAAAAAGGCAATAAATCGTTCGTGGGATCCCAGCGGAGATCGATGAATGACATATATCGGTTTCTTGTTACCATTTTTGTCTGTGTAGTCTAAATTAAATCTTTCTGTTGCCAAAAAATCAAGTTGGTTAGTTGATGCGCTTTCTTCGCGTCCGATTACGCTTTTAATCTGAAAGTCCACTTTTGGTCCATAGAAAGCCGCTTCACCCGTAACCTCTGTATAAGGCAACCCCGATTTTTTCATAGCGCTTCTAATAATTTTTACAGATTTACTCCATCCGTTTGGGGTGTTTGCGTATTTAGAGCTGTCTTTTGATGGCAAGGACAGTCGCATGTAAAAGTCTTTTATTCTGAATACTTTTTTGTACCAAAATTCGTGCAGTTTCATCACTGTTAAAAATTCTTCTTCAGCTTGGTCTTCTCTGCAATAAATATGAGCATCGTTTTGAGTAAACCCACGAACACGGAGCAATCCTGCCAATACGCCAGAAAGTTCGTACCTATAAACTGTTCCATATTCCGCGAGTCGAAGGGGCAAATCTTTGTAGCTTCTGGGTTCGGATTTGTAAATCATATGCGTGTGGGGACAGTTCATCGCTTTTAAATAGTAATTTCCGTCGTCAAGTTTCATAGGAGGATACATATCGTCGGCGTAGTAGGGAATATGTCCGGACATTTTGTATAAAGTTTCTTTGGCAATATGTGGAGTTGCTACGCGCCTATATCCCCATTGAGTTTCTATTTTTTTCGCGTAGGTTTCCAGTTCCTCTCTAATAACTGTTCCATTTGGTAGCCAAAGAGGGAGCCCCGGACCCACTTCGTCTGCGAAGGTAAAAAGTTTTAATTTTGTTCCTAGAATTCTATGATCTCTTTTTTTGGCTTCTTCTTGTTGCCATAGGTATTTTTCCAGTTCTTTTTTAGTTTCAAAAGCAACCCCGTATATTCGGGTTAGCATAGGATTTTTTTCATCACCTCGCCAGTATGCTCCAGCTACTCTCATTAATTTAAATGCATCTGTATTCAATTCTTTAGTGTTTTTTATATGACCACCTCGACATAAATCTATAAACTCATCTTCAGTTCCCTTTCCTGTAAAAACTATGCCAGCTTCTTTTATCCGGTCATTTTTTATTAAACTCTCTATTAGCTCTAGTTTGTAGTTTGCGTTTTTTTCTTTAAAATATTCTTTTGTTTTTTTGATTGGCCAGATTTCTTTTTTAATATTTAAATTCTTTTTAGCAATTATTCTCATTTCTTTTTCTATTTTGGCCAAATCATTTTCGCTTAGATCTACATTATCAAAATCATAATAAAATCCGTCTTCAATTGTGGGCCCAATACCGAGTTTAGCTTTTGGATAAAACTTCCTAACCGCCTGGGCCAGTACATGCGCCCAAGAATGACGCATGTCATTTAGTTTTTTAGCATCTTTCATGTATTTATAAATTACTTGTTACTAGTTACCTGCCTACTCGCCTCGCTAAAGCTCTGGCGAAGCGGGCCGGCAGGCAGGCTTGTTACTTGTTACTCACTGAATTGGTTATACCAATTCAGTGATATTTTCACAGATAAATTTAATATCTCCATCTCTTCTGCTGATTTTTCCTTCCGCAAGTATAACTTTGTTTTCTTCAAGTATATTACCACTTTTTTCGGCAAGTGAAGGGAATACAATGCCCTCCATTTTTCCACTCATATCTTCCAATCCTATAAACATCATTGACTGACCATTTTTGGTGATTATTTTTTTAACGTTATTTATTATTGCGCCAATTCGTATAAAACTTGCCAGCTTAGTTTCGTTGCCCAATTTTTGTATTGGTGTAACGTTTAATAGTTTGTGGGCGTATTGCTTCAACGGATGGCTTGATACATAAAATCCCAACAACTCTTTTTCCCATGTCAGTTTTTTCTTAATATCTGCGGGTTCGGATTCTTTTAATAATAACCCCCTTTTTGTATTAGCACCAAATAAGCTTTCCTGTCCAGAATTGTGCGCCGCTTTTGCCTCCTTTGAATATTGAAGCAAACTCTCCATATTTTCAAGGAGGGTGCTCCTAGAGGATAGTTCGTCCATAGCGCCTGCTTTAATTAAACTTTCAAGGGATTTTTTATTTAGGTCTCTGGAACTTATTCTTTCAAGCAATTCTTCTATGGAATTAAAACGTCCATTTTTTTCTCTTTCTATTTTAATTTCATGCACAATGTTGCTTCCTACGTTTTTAACTGCGGTAAGACCAAATCTTATATTGTTATTGACTGTTACTGTAAATTCTTCGTCGCTCTCATTGATGGATGGGGGAAGTATTTCAATACCCATTCGTTTACACTCATTCATGACAACGGTCATTTTACTCATATCGCCAGATTCTGCAGTTAGCACAGCGCACATATAGTTGACGGGAAAATTAGCTTTCATGTATGCAGTTTGATAAGCAACTCGGCCGTAGCATGCGGCATGCGCTTTGTTGAAGCCATAACCCTGAAATGGTTCAAACAACTTCCAAATTTGCTCTGCTTTTTCTTTCGTCATTTGGCTATATTTTTGGCATCCTTCCACAAAAATTTTATGCTGTTTGGCCATTTCAGCAGGAATTTTTTTTCCTACTGCTTTTCTCAATTTATCAACCGTTTCCCAAGTATATCCAGCAAGTTCTATTGCCGCAAATAGAAGGTCGTCTTGATATACTAAAATTCCATATGATTTTTCAAGAAAGTTTTTAGCTTTTGGGTGAAAGTATTTAACAGGACTACGACCTTGTTTGCGCGCGATATAATCAGGAATGTTATTCATAGGTCCGGGGCGGTAAAGCGCGATCATAGCGTTGATATCATAAATTGTGTTGGGTTTAAGTTCTTTTAGGTATTTAGTCATTGCCGATCCGTTCAGCTGAAACAGTCCTTCGGTTTCGCCACGGGCTAACATGTCAAAAGTGAGCTTGTCATCAAGAGGAATATTTTCGATATTAATATCAATGTTCATACGTTTTTTAACTAAGCGTACGGCATTTTCTAAAATGGCTAAATTGCGAATTCCCAGAAAATCAAATTTAAGAAGCCCTACGCCATCTTCACCTACAGTATGCATATCGTATTGCGTTACCAAGTTGTTTTCACCCTTTGGATCATATTGAAGGGGCACATATTCGGTAAGTGGTTTTGGCGCTATTACAACTCCTGCGGCGTGGACTGACGAGTGTCGTACTGTGCCCTCTAATTTTTCTGCTAAATCCAAAATTTCTCGCGCTTCGCTATCTTGGTTCCACATCTGTTTGAGCGTTGGTTCAAGTTCAAGAGCGTGTTTTATAGTCATTGGAAAGCCCTGCGATCCCAGAGGAATAAGTTTGGCGATTTTATCACCGGATGCGTATGATTTTCCTAAAGCGCGAGTTATATCCCGAACCGCTCCTCGCGCCATCATAGTACCAAAGGTTCCAATTTGAGCTACATTTTGTGCGCCGTATTTTTTTTTGGTATATTCAATAACTTCTTGTCTGCGGTTGTCCGCAAAGTCCATATCAATATCTGGCGCGGATGGGCGGTGGGGGTTAAGGAATCGCTCAAATGGAAGCCTGAATTCTATGGGATTTACGTTTGTAATACCTGATAAATAGGCGATAAATGAACCAGCCACAGAACCTCGAACCGTAGTATAGATATTTGCTTCGTGGGCAAATTGCATTATATCGGCAACCACGAGAAAATAAGGCGCATAGTTTTTTTTGTTAATAACGCTTAACTCATAGAGTCGTCGTTTTTCAATTTCTGCATCTTTGTCCAGTCCTCGCTCACGCATACCTTTAAACGTTAGTTCGTCCAGCATTTGGTTTGCGGTTTTTCCAAGTTCAAGTTTAAAGTTTGGAAATATAAATTTTCCAAGGGTAAGTTCCACATTGCATTCTTGAGCGATTTTTTGTGTGTTTTGGATTGCTTCTGGCCACTGGCTAAATTTTTCCATCATCTCTTGGGTTGTCGCCACAGAGAAGTTGTCGTGTTTAAAAGTAAGACGATCTTCGTCGTTTACTGTGTTTCCAGTCTGTACCGCAAGAAGCACATCGTGCGCGCGCGAATCTTCTTTGTGTGTGTAGTGTGAATCTTGTGTGGCAACGATTGGCAAATTCAGTTTTTTTGCAAGTTCCACAAGCTGTGGAGTAACTTCATTTTGTTCGGGTGTGTTTAGATGTTGTTGAATTTCAATGTAATAACTCCCAGGTTCAAAAAGGTCAGCATAATCTTGAGCAATTTTCAAAGCTTTTTCGGTTTTGTTTTTAAGAAGGGCGCGTGAAAGTTCTCCTCCCAAACATCCTGAAAGAGCAATTATTCCCTCGTTATGTTCAGCAAGTAATTTTTTATCTACACGAGGTTTATAGTAAAAACCTTCTAGATGCGCGGCGCTTACAAGTTTAATAAGATTTTGATATCCGATATTATTTTTTGCTAAAAGCACGATGTGATGGTAGTTTTTACCGTCCATTCTGCCGGGTTTTTTTTCGCGCATATCATCGGCAACGTACATCTCACATCCTAGGATAGGTTTTAGTCCTCTTTTTTTTGCCTTTTGGTAAAATTCAATAGCGCCGTACAAATTTCCATGATCCGTAATTGCTATGGAATCCATTTCCAACTCTTTTACATAATCTAAAAGTTCATCAATTTTACTTAGTCCGTCTAGGAGCGAGTAGTGAGTATGTACATGAAGATGTGTAAATTTTGGTTGGAGAGCGGGTGACATATTTAGATTATACATTATGAAATTTTAAATTACAAAATTCTAGCAATGGGACAATTTGTTGGTTTTATCAGGATTTTAGCAAGGAAGTGATTTTTAAATTTATTGTTTATAATTTATTATTAACATAATGGATTTTAATTACGAAAAAAAGTTAAAACGTAAATATGGATATGAACATATTGTAGGTTTAGACGAAGTAGGCAGGGGACCGCTTGCGGGGCCTGTAACTGTGGCTGCGTTTATGTTTTATAGTAACCCCACTATAGGGTTGCCAGGCAACCCTATAGTGGGGTTACGGGACTCTAAATTGTTAAGCGCAAAACAAAGAGAGAAATTATACGAAATGTTTTGTGATATGAAAAATAAAGGATTGGTGGATTTTGCGACTGCCTCTGTCTTTCCTGTTAACATCGATAAAAAACAAATTCATCATGCTACTGTGCTTGCAATGCGGCGCGCTGTAAAAAAATTATTCGCCGATAAGCGAATAAAACCAGATTTTGCAATTGTAGATAGATTCCCATACAAACAAAAAATTTTTGAGAACTTGGCACATGAACGCATTCGGGGCGCAGATAATTTAGTACCATCGGTTGCCGCCGCTTCTGTTGTAGCTAAAGTTAAGAGAGACAGAAGCATGAGTAAGTATTATCATAAAAAATATCCGCAGTATCGGTTTGACTTGCACAAAGGGTATGGAACAGAGTTGCATTATAAGATGCTCGCAAAATATGGACAAAGCCCAATTCATAGAAAAAGTTTTAGGTTAAGTTGAACAAATAACGATATGAAACTATCAAAAAAACAATTTGAGAAACTTTTGCGAGAAAACCGTTTAGTTTTGAGTTTTTTGGGCATGTCTAACATCGGTAAAACTTATTGGGCAAAGAAGTTTTACGGTATAGGTTTTGAACATATCAACTGCGACGATTTAATTGAGGCGAAACTGGCACCTGTTTTAAAGAGATTGGGATATTTAGGTATTAAAAATGTTTCGCGCTGGATGGGTCAACCCTATGACGAAAGATTCACCGCTAATCAAGAAAAATACTTGTTTTTTGAGGGAGAAGTTATGGAGGATATTTTTGCGCAAATTAAAAACAGCAAAACTAAAAACACAGTTATTGACACGACCGGAAGCATTGTCCACACCAGTAGGAACATTTGCGACAGACTCAAGAGGTACTCAACAGTAGTTTATATTGAGGCCCCTGAAAATATGAAAGAAAACATGTTTGGACAGTACTTGAAGGAATTAAAACCAGTTATTTTTGGAGATGTTTATAGTCCGAGGGACGGTGAGACGGTTTTACAAACTCTAAGCAGGTGCTATCAAGAGTTGTTTAGTTTACGAAGCGACCTGTATAGCGAATATGCCGATGTCATAATCCCTCGTGAAATTATTGACAAAAATACGGATGTTCATCAATTCATTTCACTAATAAAACAGTCATTATGAAATTTTATAGTACACAAATGAAAAGTCCGACGGTTGGGCTTGGGCAAGCTGTCATGAATGGTCTTGCGCCAGACGGCGGGTTGTATATGCCTTTCCGTATACCTCGTTTGCCAAATGGTTTTTTTAAAAAAGCAAATTCAATGTCGTTTCAAGATATTGCGTTTGAGGTGAGCAAAAATTTTTTTATTCCCGATTTGCCAAAAAGTATTTTGGTGAACATTGTTCAAGAGGCGTTCAATTTTAGTATTCCTTTGGTTGAACTTGATAAACAACTGTACGTGCTTGAATTGTTTCACGGGCCGACATGTGCTTTTAAGGACTTTGCCGCACGATTTATGGCGCGCATACTTGGATTTTTTGCCGAAAAATTACAACAGGAAATTACTATTATTGTCGCTACGTCCGGAGATACTGGCAGTGCTGTTGCGCACGGGTTTTTGAATGTAAAAGGTATTAAGGTAGTTATTTTGTATCCCAGTGGCAAAGTTAGTTCGCTACAGGAAAAACAACTTACCAGCATGGGAGAAAATATAACTGCTTTAGAGGTTAGGGGTACTTTTGATGATTGTCAAAAGCTTGCAAAGCAAGCTTTTGTGGACGGGGAATTAAAAGAAAAAATGACGCTTGCTTCGGCAAATTCTATCAACATAGCGCGGTTATTGCCTCAATCTTTTTATTATGTATACCTTAGCGCTCAACTTAGCATGAAAGGAGTTCCTATTGCGGTCTCTGTTCCTAGTGGAAATTTTGGTAATTTGACAGCTGGAATTATTGCCAAAAGAATGGGTGCGCCTATAGCTAAATTTATTGCCTCAACAAATAGTAATGATGTCGTGCCAAGATATTTAAAAACAGGTACTTTTCAACCAAAACCTTCAGTCTCTACGATTTCAAACGCCATGGATGTTGGGAACCCGAGTAATTTTTCAAGGATGCTTGAACTGTATGAAAATGATGTTAGAAAAATGAGAGACGACATACACGGTGTGAGTTTTTCTGATGTAGCAACAAGGGAAGCTCTTTTAAGCGTTTTCAAAAAGTATCAGTACACCATGGACACTCATGGAGCAGTTGCTTATCTTGGATTGGTTGACTTTATGAAAAAATTCAAAGGATACGCGGGCGTATTTTTAGAAACAGCTCATCCGTCCAAATTTTTTGAGGAGGTTGAAAAAGTTATTGGAGTGCCAGTATCTATACCAGACAGATTAAAAGAATATCTTGACCGAGAAAAACAAGCTATTTTGTTAAGCAATGATTTCAGTGAATTTAAGAGTTTTCTTTTGAAGTTATAATGCCTCAAATTAAGCATCACTGGCGGATAAAATTTGTAAAAGAGTATTTTTTTTGATATGCAAGTTTTATATAGGTCTTGTTTTTTGATTAGAAATAATATATGCTATAATAGCTTTAAGCAGGTTAATTAAGTTATTTTTAATTTAACTGGGCGAAACAGGTAAATATGGCAGTACCAAAACAGCGAAAAACAAAATCTAGACAAAACAATAGAAGATCTCACCATGCTCTTGATGGGCTAAATTTGGGTAAATGCCCTAAGTGCGCGCAGACAGTTTTATCTCATACAATGTGTGAAAATTGTGGTACATATAATAGTAGGGAGGTGGTGGACGTTTTAGCTAAGTTGGAAAAAAGAGCAAAAAAGAAAAAAACAAAAGAGTTAAAGGAGCAAGAAGAAAACGCGACTCCAATGAATATGGAGGAACTCAGTAAAAAATAAGCTCGTCCGCCAGACGGTGGACTCGCAGTAACTAGTAACAAGTGCGGTCCTGTTTCGCAGAATTGCCTGTGGCATACAAACAAAGGGCGGTGTTCCGCACCACAATTACGAGTTACTGGTTAGGGGTTACTTGTTACTGATTTTTAAACGAAGTTTAAAAATTTATGGCCTCAAGACACATAGCTCGTTCAATTGTGATGCAGACCCTGTTTGAATGGGATTTTTGGGGTAGAGATATGGATAAGTTAAATAGACTTAGGGAACGCAATATTGAGGAGTTTGGGGCTGGGATTGAAGAAGAGTATGGATTTATTGAAAACTTGGTTGATGGCGTAGTTAAAAATTTAGATAAGATAGACGCGATAATAGAAAAAACAGCTCCAGAATGGCCTATTGATCAGGTGAATTTAGTTGATAGAAACATATTGCGTTTGGGTATATACGAACTTCTTTGGAGTAACAGAGACGAAGTTCCACCCAAGGTTGCAATAAATGAAGCCATAGAACTTGCAAAAGGTTATGGCGGAGATAGCTCAGGAAGATTTGTCAACGGAGTTATGGGAACAATATATCGCGAAATAGGCGAACCTGGAAAAGAGCAGATAAGTAAACCAAAGGAGGAAAAAAAAGAAGGGAGTGTAGAGAAAAAACCAGTTGATATATAAATAATAATTAATCAGCTCGTAACTTATAGCTTTGAGCTGTTAGAGGTTTTCTCTAAAAGCTAACAGCTATCAGCTAGTAGCTTTATTTCAATGAAAGATTTTTCTAAATTTGAGGAAGGGTTGGGGATTTATTTTGAGAACAAAGGTTTGCTAATGCAGGCTTTTATACATCGCTCTTACTTAAACGAGCATTCCGATACTGGCCTTGATCACAACGAAAGGCTGGAGTTTTTGGGGGATGCTGTTTTAGAGTTAATAGTTACTGAATATCTATATAATAAATACGATAACCCAGAGGGTGACTTAACAAGCTGGAGAGCCGCGTTGGTCAATAGTAAAATGCTTTCAAAAATAGCTTCTGACTTGAATTTTAACGAGTATATTCTATTGAGTAAGGGGGAGGCAAAGGATACAGGGCGAGCTCGTCAGTATATTTTGGCAAATGCCGTGGAATCTATTATTGGAGCTATTTACCTAGATAAAGGTTTTGAGACGGCAAAAGAATTTATTACAAAAAACATCATTAAGGAATTGCCGGCAGTATTAAAAAATAAGTTGTATCGCGATCCCAAGAGTACTTTTCAGGAACAAGCGCAGGATAGGGTTGGAATAACTCCTACTTATGGCGTGATAGAAGAAAGTGGTCCGGATCACGACAGGCATTTTGTGGTTGGCGTATATTTGGAAGAAGAATTAGTCGCTGAAGGAGGGGGATCTAGTAAACAAGAGGCTCAAGAAGGGGCGGCGCAGAAAGCGCTTGAAGTTAAGGGTTGGTAAGGCTGATATGAGGGGTTGACTTATTTCGTTTATGGTGTATTATTTTAGTAGTTGTAATCAGGAGTATAGGTGCAAGTTAGAAGAGTAGAACCCGCGGATATAAGAGGTTTTACAGGAAGCAATTGGCGTGTTTTTAACGAAGGAATTGGGTGGGATTTTGCTGAGGAAAAAGAATGTTTTGCTGTTTTTAAAGATAATCGTGTGGTGGGAGCTGCGCGGTGTTGTATGCGCGGAGGACTAATGGTGCTTAAATCCATCATAGTAAATAGGGATTTTAGAGGACAAGGAATAGGAACGGCTCTTTTAGAACAAGTTGAAGATAGTGCCCGAAGAAAGAGTTGTCCCAAAGTTGTTTTAGAAACCTCTGCAAGGCATAAAGATGCAATTGAATTTTATTTAAGGCGTGGCTATCAAATTGTAGCTACTCGCTACGAATGGTTTTTCGAAGCTGACTGGTATTCTTTAGAAAAACCACCTTAGTAAAAGCGACAGATGTCGCTTTTAAATTTGACTCCTTCATTATAATAGTATAAAAAGTATAGGTATGCTAAAAATTCGTTTAAAAAGAATAGGTAGAAAACACGATCCTAGTTTTAGGATAGTAGTTACAGAAGCCACTGCTCCCCCAAAGGGAAAATACAAAGAAGCAGTGGGTTTTTATAATGCGGCTTTAAAACAACTAAAACTTAATTCAGACCGTATAAAATATTGGCTTGGAGTTGGTGCGACGCCAACCGTGGTAGTTAATAACATACTGGTTAAAGAAGGAATTATAAATACTCCCAAAAAAAGGGCTCACTCTACACGCGATAGAAAGAAAGGAGAATCTAAAGAGGATAAACCTAAGGTTGTGATACAAAACGAACCCTCTATTAAAACTGACGATACAAAACAAGTGGAGGCAACTTCTCAAGAGGTAGATACTAAAGATGAAAAAGAGGAAGTAGTAGAAGATAAGCAGGTAGTAGAAGATAAGCAGGTAGCAGAAGATAATAAAGAGGCGGTGGTAGAACTGACAGTAGAACAGGAGGTAGTCAATAAGGAGGTGAGCGAAAGCAAAAAAGAAGAAGAAATTGAAAACAGCAGCCCTATCACGGACGGTATTCAAGAAAAAAAAGAACCCGAGGTCAGTATAGATAATATGGATAAGAACGCTGAAGAATAGAAGTGCTGATATGTTTTGTCGCATACTTTTATTGGATAATGCTTGACAGAACCATAAAAGTAGAGTACAATTACACAAAAGAAAAAGAAAGGTCGCCTGTTTGTATATAATCTTGAATTACAATTAATCACGAAATCAGTATGGCTAAAACACAAGTAGATCAAGAATTTCTTACATTTCTTGTTCAATCATTAGTAGACAACCCAGACGATGTAACAGTTGACCGAAAGGTTGACGAAATGGGCGTTCTACTTACACTTAAGGTTAATGCGGCTGACATGGCTCAAATTATTGGCCGACAAGGCGCTACTGCTCATGCGATTCGTTCGCTTTTGAGAATTGTAGGGCTAAAGAATAACGCTAGGGTTAATTTGAAGATTGAAGAGCCAGAGGGATCAACAAGAGTTCCAAGACCAGAGGGATCAACAAGAGTTCCAAGGAAGAGTGTTGATGTAGAAAGTGCTGTGGGCGACTTATAATATTTTACATTTCAACTTATAACAAAAAGAAAACAATCCGCATTTATGCGGATTGTTTTCTTGATAGTATAATAAATATATGTCCAATAAACCAAAGATTATTTTTGATGTTTTAACGATATTTCCGGAAATGTTTCCATCTTATTTTGGTGGTTCTATTTTAGGCAAAGCCCAAGAGGCTGGATACATAAAAATAAACGTACATAATTTGCGTGATTTTGCCCAAGGCCTACCTGCGCCGCGGCCGGGTACCTATTTTGTGTATGCTATTTTGTGCGATAATGAAGATATTTATATTGGCCAAACAGGTAATTTAGAATTAAGGTGGCGTAGACATATTGAGGGTACTGCGGCACAGCACACAAAAAAGCATAAGCCTAAGCAACTTATTCATTATGAAATATATGATAGTCGCGAAAAAGCTGTTGAAAGAGAAAAATGGTTAAAAACTGGATTTGGTCGAAAATGGCTAAAAAAAGAGTGGAAAGCCGGCCGGACGCGGCAGGCAGGCAAACATAAAATAACAGATGATATGGCATACGGAGGAATAAGCGGTATGGTTATGAAAGTAGAACCTATATATTATGCGGTGGAAGCTTTAAAAAAGAAGGTTAGAACTCGTAAGCGTAGGATAATTTTACTTTCTGCTAAGGGTGAGCTATTAAAACAAAAAAAAGTTCGTGAACTTGGGGAATTGAAACACATAATTTTAATTGCTGGCCATTATAAGGGGGTAGATGAAAGAGTCGCAAAATATATCGCCGACGAGGAACTTTCGGTAGGTGAGTATGTTATTACCGGAGGCGAGGTTCCGGCAATGCTTGTTGTAGATGCGGTAAGTCGTATGGTTTCTGGAGTAATAGGGAAAGACGAAAGTAAAAAGGGTGAATCGTTTTCCTCGGGGGTTAAATATGAGCACGGAGTTTATACGCGGCCAGCCGAGTTTTCGCCTAAAAAGGGAAAAGCATGGAAGGTGCCGGATGTTTTACTCTCTGGACATCATAAAGAAATAGCTTCTTGGCGTGACGCTAATCGAGAGACCACGTCCATAAAAAAGCGCGGGAGGCATGGGGGGTAAAAGAAATCTTACAAAATAAAAACGCACATTTTGTATTTCACTTTCGCTCGCTATGCTCGCTAGCGTTTGCAACGATATAAAATGTGAGTTTTTATTTTGCGAGTATCATATTTGCTTTTTATTTTGTTTATTGCTACGATACCTTTGATACAAATATAAATTGTAACTAATTTTGCATCACTTACGGTTACGATGTGATGGCGGTATTTAGTTTGACAATAAAAGTTGCAAGTATTATATTGTTATAGGCAAGTTATTTGACAATTTAATAGTAGATTAAAACAACTATTTGTCTTAGTAGCTAAGAGGCTACAGGTGATAGGTGCTTAGGAACCTAAAACCTAGTAACCTAAAACCTAGTTTATGACATTTAATAGTTGTTTCGGATAAGTTTTTGTTTTAAACAAAAACACCGAGTGCTTTAATATGTATATTTATATTAGAGTGTTCTGGTTCTATTTTTTAGAGTTTATACATTTAATTATGTAGAAGCGAATCATTTAATGAGTCGCAAGTCAACTCTTTTTTTAAGAGTTTGATCCTGGCTCAGGATGAACGCTGGCGGTGTGGATAAGGCATGCAAGTCGAGCGATTATATTTATATAATAGCGGCAGACGGGTTAGTAACACGTAGGTAGCTACCTCTCACTCAGGAATAAGCCACTGAAAAGTGGTCTAATGCCCGATAGTCCCGCAAGGGTAAAGATTTATCGGTGAGAGAGGCGCCTGCGGCCTATCAGCTAGTAGGTAGGGTAATGGCCTACCTAGGCTATGACGGGTAGGGGGTGTGAGAGCATGATCCCCAACAAGGGCACTGAGATACTGGCCCTACTCCTACGGGAGGCTGCAGTCGAGAATCTTCCGCAATGCACGAAAGTGTGACGGAGCGACACCGCGTGTAGGATGAAGGCCTTCGGGTTGTAAACTACTTTTATAGGGGAAGAACTTTTTTGTGACGGTACCTTATGAATAAGGGGCTGCTAATCACGTGCCAGCAGCAGCGGTAATACGTGAGCCCCAAGCGTTATCCGGAATTATTGGGCGTAAAGCGTTCGTAGGCTGTTTTGTTAGTCTTGTGTTAAATATCTGGGCTCAACCCAGTTGTTGCGCAGGAAACGGCAAGACTAGAAGGTGTGAGAGGTCTGTGGAACTCATGGTGTAGGGGTGAAATCCGTTGATATCATGGGGAACACCAAAGGCGAAGGCAGCAGACTGGCACAACCTTGACGCTGAGGAACGAAAGCTAGGGTAGCGAACGGGATTAGATACCCCGGTAGTCCTAGCCGTAAACTTTGGATACTAGCTGTTTGAAGTGTCGACCCTTCAAGTGGCGAAGCTAACGCGTTAAGTATCCCGCCTGGGAAGTACGATCGCAAGATTAAAACTCAAAGGAATAGACGGGGTTTCGCACAAGCGGTGGAGCATGCGGTTTAATTCGATGGCAAACGGAGAACCTTACCAGGGCTTGAAATCCAGACGAAAACTCTCTGAAAGGAGAGTCCTCTTCGGACGGCTGGACAGGTGTTGCATGGCTGTCGTCAGTTTGTGCTGTGAGGCGCTCTCTTAATTGAGGTAACAAACGCAACCCTCATCGTGTGTTATACGTGTCACACGAGACTGCCGCGCACAACGCGGAGGAAGGCGAGGATGACGCCAAGTCAGCATGGCCCTTTGACGCCCTGGGCTACACGCATGCTACAATGGCCGGTACAATGAGTTGCCAAGCGGTAACGTGGAGCTAATCTCATCAAAACCGGTCTCAGTTCGGATTGAGGTCTGCAATTCGACCTCATGAAGTTGGAATCGCTAGTAATCGCAGGTCAGCTATACTGCGGTGAATACGTTCTCGAAACTTGTACTCACAAATAAAATGCGCCCGGCAGATTATTTTTCCCCGATGTTCGTTAATCGAAATCGGGATCCCGACTAAAACGTCGGGGCCAGATGGTTAAAGTCCATCTCTCTGCGACCGTCGCAGAGCATAGCTGAAGGATAATCAAATATCGCGAGGTATTTGGTAAAGGATCTGGAAGCAAAATACAGCCCATTTTATCCGCCTTAGGCGGAGAAACGCATCGACCCACGATTGGGTGGTGAGCGTGGGGAAGAAGCAATTTATGTTTCAATGGGATGTGTGGAAAGGTAAAATAATTGACCCGGGGAGATCTTATACTGTTAAGAAACATGCGCAGTGTAAGAAGTCAGCTAAGTTATAATACTCTGATGTTCATCAGAGGAAGGACTTTTCCCATATCGTGTGATGTGACATGGGACTCGCTGTATGCGGGAAATCCGCACGTACAGTGGGAACGGTTAATCTAGGTTTCATAGAAACCATTCGCCCGTCAAGTCAGAGAAGTCGGCAGCACCCGAAGCTCCTTGCTTTAGCAAGGATCCAAGGTGAGGTCGGTGACTAGGATTAAGTCGTAACAAGGCAGCCGTAGCGGAAGCTGTGGCTGGAACCAATTTTTAGTTTTATTTTTCTTTTTATCTTGCCAAAACATTATGTGGCGGCGGATATGAATTTTAAAGCGATGGTCGGTCAGATATCGAGATACGGAATTTCTATCTCGATCTGCAAGCGATGACATATCACGCTTAATATATGTCTGCTTATAGGAAAGCTATTTTAGATATCCGAAGCAACTATTAGGTGTTTATCTACTAAAAATCTACTATTAACTAAAAATCTCCCTATAGGGAGATTTTTAGTTAATGCAGTATTCAAAACGACAAGCAGGGTAAGTGTTGTATAATAAGCAAAAATATGGCATTATAGCGTAAGTTCTGTTCTAGGAGCATAATGCGATGAAAAGAAAGGTTTTGCCATTCTTGCTTTCTATTTCTGTTTTAGCAGGAAGTTTTATAAACCAATCTTCATACGCGCAAGATAGTGTCGCAAACGACACCACAAGCTCATTTACAATTGTCATTTTACCAGATACTCAATACTATTCCGAAAGTTATCCAGAAATATTTATGTCGCAGACAAGATGGATAAAAGAATATGCGCAAGAACTAAATATAAAGATTGTTCTGCACGAGGGAGATATAACAAATACAAATACAGCTTCAGAATGGATTGTTGCTCAAAGAAGCATGAGAGTTTTAGATGGTACCATTCCCTATGTAATGTCCGTAGGGAATCACGATATGGGAAAAAACGGAAGAGCAGACACCAGAGATACTCGTTTGTTTAATAGATATTTTCCCCAGTCAAGATACGAGAGTTCAGAAAATTTCGGTGGGGTTTTTGAAGAAGGTAAGCTAGACAACGCTTTTTATTTATTTACCGCAGGGAATAAAAAATGGTTAGTGCTAACTTTAGAATTTAGACCGCGGAATAATGTCCTTGTGTGGGCAAATTCTGTTGTAGAAAAATACAGTGATAGGTTAGTGATAGTGGTTACCCATAGCTACCTGAATGAGAAAAACGTAAGGACATCAAATTCGGGCCTGTCAGGGTCTCAATATGGAATTATAAACGATTCGCAGGGAGCAAATAGCGGTCAGGATATGTGGAAAAAATTTGTAAGTATTCATGAAAATATTTTATTAGTTTTTAATGGTCATCACGGAGGTGATGGAACAGGAAGGCTTGTAAGCAGAGGTGAAAATGGAAATCTTGTTTATCAAGTCTTTGCTAATTATCAAGGAATGAAAAACGGAGGAAATGGATTTTTACGAATAATAAAGATAGATACGCTAAGCGGGGAGATTCGCGCTAGAACCTACTCTCCTTATCTAGATTTATATCTAAGAGATTCAAAAAACCAATTTAAGTTTAAGTATGTGCGTTTTTTGAAAGAAGCTAGTGAGTGTGTGTATTATGAGAGTAACTCCCATTCTTTAATTTATAATATGATTTTTTTTAATTGCCTGGGTCCGGTTGCGTTTTAAAATCCTAAGGTTTCTTAGGATTTTTATTTACTGACCCTTTTATGATTTATTAAAGTACTTAATTAAGTGTTAAAATTATTGCAAGCGTGATTAAATTTTAGTATAGTGTATCTTATGATGCGCGCGTGTAGCTCAGTTCGGTTAGAGCACGCCTCTGATAAGGGCGAGGTCCTAGGTTCGAATCCTAGCACGCGCACTGATTTTTGTCCAAATCTTTGATTTGGTTACAAAAATCAGTGCCAGCCGTAGCGTAGCGAAGGCTGGCTAAACAACTATGATATATTATGTGTATGTATTGAAAAGTGAACGTGACGGCAAAAGATATATCGGTATTACTAAAAATGTGAACGTCAGATTGAAGGATCATAATAGGGGCAAGGTAAGGTCAACATACAAACGGCAACCATTAAAACTTCTATATCAGGAAGAATATGCGACAACGGGGGAAGCTAAAAATCGTGAGCGATATTTAAAGTCAGGAGCAGGCAGAGAATGGTTAGATCGTAGAAGTATTAAGTAGTCCGCCTACATTTCATTACGGCGGACAAATTTTGCAAGGCGAAATTTGGGCCCGTAGCTCATCTGGTAGAGCGCCTCACTTGTCCCGATTTCTACAAATTTTGAAATGTTTTATTTTTATATTCTAAAATCTAAGAAATTTGGTACATATTATATCGGTATTTCTGGTAATATTGAAGAACGTTGGAAAGCCCACAACAATGGTTTGGTTAAGTCTACTAAATATAAAAGACCCTGGTCAGTAGTTCACAAAGAAGGTTTCTCAACATTGAAACAAGCAAGAAAAAGAGAATTATATATGAAATCTTTAAAGAGTAGGAAAGCGATTGAGGGCTTAATAAAACATATTTAAAATTTGTTTAGAAATCGAGGATTCTCGATAACAAAGGTGGGCCCGTAGCTCATCTGGTAGAGCGCCTCACTTGCACTGAGGAGGTGGCAGGTTCGAGTCCTGTCGGGTCCACCTTTGTTATCGGAACACTGAGGAGGTGGCAGGTTCTTCCGATTTTGTCTCCGCAAGGCGGAGTAACAAAATCGAGAATCCTCAATATTTCATCAAAATCAAAGATTTTGGAAATATCGGGAGAGTCTTGTTGTGTCCAACAAAATAAACGTTTCAATCCGCCAGCTGGCGGATTGAAACGTTTATTTTGTTTAGTAGTATTGATGGTATAATTATGCATATGGAAAAAATTAAAAAACGTTGTCCGTGGGTTCCAAAGGATAACTTACTATACGAAAAATACCACGATATTGAATGGGGTGTTCCAACACACAACGATAGAAAGCTGTTTGAATTTTTGGTCCTTGAAAGTGCCCAAGCGGGTCTTTCGTGGGAAACAATATTAAAAAAGAGAAAAGGTTACAAAAAACTATTTGCTAATTTTAATCCTCAAAAAGTTGTAGTTTTTACGAAACGGGATGTTACAAGATTGCTTAACCTTACAACATCAGAAATTATAAGAAATCGTTCAAAAATAGAAGCAACGATAAATAATGCAAAAAAATTTTTGGAAGTTCAAAAAGAATTCGGTACTTTTTCAAAATATCAATGGGGTTTTGTGGGTGGCAAGCAAATTGTAAACAAAGTACGCAGAATACAAGATTATAAAGTTTCAACATCGCAGTCAGACGCGATGGCAAAGGATATGAAAAAACGCGGATTTAAATTTTTAGGTTCAACCACGCTTTATGCTCATATGCAGGCCGTTGGCATGGTGAACGATCACGCGGTTGATTGTTTTAGGTATAGGGAAGTTATGAAGTAAATTGTTAAACTTGCGATAGGTCGCCATTTAAAAAAGCATAATAGAGTGCTATACTTTTTTTAGTTAATAAAAGCAGGAAAAAAATGACAAAAAAATTACAAGTAGCGTTGGTCGGGTGTGGAACAGTGGGAAGCGCGGTAGCTAAGTTTTTGTTAGCTCACAGACTCGATTTGGTTGTTACAAGCGATGTGGATATCAAGTTATCTAAAATTTATACACGCAACCCAAACGGAAGAAAGTCGCAAGAACTTTATACCACACACCCAGAGTTATTTGTGCAGGATTTTGACGAAATTTTACAGGATTCACAAATAGACATCGTCATAGAAACCATAGGAGGCACGGACTTTGCAAGAGAAGTTGTTGTAGGCGCTATAAAAAGCGATAAAGATGTGGTGACGGCAAACAAAGCGTTGCTTGCAATTTACGGAGAGGAGATATTTGCTTTACTAAGACAATACGGCAGGCAATTAGGATACGAAGCCGCAGTTGCGGGGTCCATACCTATAATCTCTACTCTAAGAAACCATTTGGTTGGAAGAAGAGTTAAGGCGATTGCCGGAATTCTAAATGGTACTTGTAATTACATATTAAGCAGAATGCAGGAAAGCGGATGTTCTTTTGGGGATGCTCTTAAAGACGCTCAAGAGTTAGGGTATGCGGAAGCAGATCCTAACGAAGATATTAGCGGTGCTGATACAAGAAATAAAATTTCTATTTTGGCACATACCGCATTCGGGTTTTACTTTAATCCGGCAGATATATATACGCAGGGCATAGAAGAAATTATTCCAGAAGATTTTAAATATGCAAAAGATAAGTTTAACTCTACTATTAAACTTATAGCGTACTGTACAAACGAAAGAGTTATATATGTTTGTCCCATGCTTGTTCCCAGGAATAGCTTTTTGGCAAATATATCAGACAATAGAAATGGGATTAGTATATATGGAGAGTATTTTAATGAAATTGGTTTAACTGGCCCAGGTTCAGGAGGAGAGCAAACTGCGGTAAGCATTATTGCAGATTTAGTAAGTATTGCCAGTGGTACTCTAAAAAGTAAACACTTGACTACGTTTGAACCACATAGTTTCGAAGAGCTATATTTTACGCATACTTTAAGATTTGTTATAAAAGATCAGGTGGGAATTCTAAGAGATATTACTGGGATATTAGCGCAGGAAGGTATTAGTGTTAGAGCTGTAGAGCAAAATGAATATACAGAAGATGACAAGGATAGTTTGCCATTTTTTATTACGTTGGAACCCGCGCAGGAAAAGAATGTGCAAAAGGCCGTACATAAAATTAATCAGCTTCCCTATATGGTGCGTCCAGTAGTTATATTTCGTATATTAAAATAGATTAAATTTAATACCATCCGTATTTTATCGGATGGTATTTATTTTAAACAATTCTGATTAACAAAGTTGTACAAAACAAAAACATGTGCCTAAGCACATGTTTTTGTTTTGATTTGAATTACGAAAAATAATTATTCTCGCTCTTCTCTTGGTCTTGCCTCATTAACAACAAGTGTTCTACCGCCAAACTCAGTTCCATTTAGAGTTTCAACGGCTTTTTTTGCTTCATCGTCGCTACTCATTTCTACGAAACCAAAACCTCGGCTTCGGCCACTGAACTTGTCAGTGATGATTGCAGCTGATTCCACAGAACCCGCAGAACTAAAATGTTCTCTTAGGTCGTCTTCTGTTGAAGTATAAGGAATTCCACCAACATATAATTTTTTACCCACAATGATATATAAGTATCTTCAAAAAACATTTCTCAAGATACTTATAATTAAACTTATATCCATAAACTCTTATTTTCGACTCGCACTTATTTTTAAAGTTGATAACCTACAATGGGTTATGAAATAGAATTTACGCTATTCTTTATACTATATATCCAAATAAATTGCAATAGCAAAGCAGAAAAATAGGCAAATATTTAAGTATTTTCTTTTCCACAAGGAAAATTTGCAGATTACTGATATAATAATAATAGAGAAAAGTACTCAAAAAGGTCGTTTTTGATTTAAGAATTGACCATAAGGTCTTTAAATTAAGAAAAATCTTAATTTTTTTACTATAAACGTTTATGTTAGTACAAGGTTGGATAGAAATATTCGTTTTTTCCTTGCAAGATTTGTGGCTACGTTTTGTGAATTTTTTCCCAACAATTTTTGGAGCATTTTTAGTGTTCCTATTAGGTTGGATCGTGGCAGTTTTTCTTGGAAGGGGAGTTACAAAACTGTTTCAAACACTTCAAGTTGACAAACTATTTGATCAACTAGGTGTTATGAAACAAGCTCATAAAGCTGGGCTTGAATGGGAAGCTTCAGTACTTTTTGGAGCTTTAGTCCGATGGTTTTTTATCATCGTGACATTCCTTGCCACAGTTGACATTTTAGAATTAGATCAACTTTCGGGATATATTTCAAGTATATTACTGTATGTGCCAAACATTATTATTGCGGCCTTGATATTAGTCGTGGCGGCAGTTTTGGCTTCATTTCTTGAAAGACTAGTAAAAGCAAGCATGAAAGCTACAGAAGTTGGTCCCGTAAAATTTGTGGGTGCCACAGTGCGTTGGAGTGTTTGGGGATTTGCATTTATTGCAGTCCTTAACCAACTGGGTATAGCTTCTGCATTGGTACAAGTTCTATTTATGGGATTTGTTGCCATGTTGGCACTTGCTGGAGGTCTGGCTTTTGGACTTGGCGGACAGGGAGTTGCAAAAGAAGTTTGGGAAGCTGTGAGAGATGATGTAAAAGGTAAGTAAAACAAACAATACTAATTTGAAATCTAAAAATCCTTCGTACGCGAGGGATTTTTAGATTTTAAGAAAAACTGTTGAGCCACTACATTGAGCTTGAAATTCGCCTAAGTGTATGAGATGCTAAAAATAAACATGATTGAAAGTATAACTTTTTTCAAAAAAAATAGAAAAGATAAAAAAGACAAACATCCACCTAATCCTGAAGGTGATTTAACCAGTGAGCAGAAAGGGGCTAGGGATATTATCGTATTTTATCTCCACAATGGAGACATGGACAATGCTCTAAAAACTAAAGAGAAGTTTAACCTCCCGGATGAAATAGTCCACGAAGTTGTAAAAAATAGAATTATATCCCTTCTCCGCGATGGATATATAAATGAAGCTCTAAAAATCAAAGAGGCGTTTAACCCCCCAGACGAGATGTTGTCTTCTCCTGAAGTTTACGAAGCAGCCAAAGATGGAATTATATACTTTCTCAGGAGAGAAAACATAGACGACGCCCTCAGAGTTAAAGAGAAGTTTAACCTCCCAGATGAAATAGTCCACGAAGCGACTAAAAATGCAATTATATACCTTCTCCTTAACGGAGGCCTAGATATCGTTCCAGAAATCAAAGAGGCGTTTAACTTCCCAGACGAGATGTTGTCTTCTCCCGAAGTTTACGCAAGGGTCAAAGATGAAATTATATCCCTTCTCCGCGTGGGGTACATAGACATCGTTTCAAAAATCAAAGAAGCGCTTAATTTCTCAGACGAAATGTTGTCTTCTCCTGAAGTTTACGAAGCAGCCAAAGATGGAATTATGCACTCTCTCCGCAACGGGTACACAGACATTGCTTTAAAAATCAAAGAAGCGTTTAATCTCTCAGACAAAATGTTTTACTCGCCCGAGATTAAAGAAGCGTTTCTGATGGGGTTTATGTTTTGCCTAGCAAGAAAAAATGACGTTGAAAAAATTTTTGAAATTAAGGAAAAATTTGGTATTTCCGATGAGGCGCTTTTTCCACCCACGCATAGAAGGGTAGTGATAAAACAGTTATTACAAAGACAAGCTTATCAGCAACTTCGTAAAATTACGGAGATACTGGGGATAACGGATGGAGAGATACAGGGAATAGACGCGGAGTTATTAAAACTTGATGTAAGCGCGAAAGACCCATATGCAGAGCACGAATGGCTTTTTAACGGGGAAAAGATAAAGAGGTCTGTTTTATTAGCCAAGGTATTAAATGGAGAGTTGGGTATTGAGCAAGTTGTTTTGGATTTTGAAATTGCTGAAAGCGATTTGCCTCGTATCAAAGAAGCATTAAGAATGATCAAAGAGGTTGTATACAGAAAATACTCTGTTTTTGAAAGAGAAATAACAAACTCCCCGCATATATCAGAAATAGAAAAACATTCTCTATTGAGCGCAGGCAATGGCCGTAGGACCGCTCTATTAAATACCCTTTTTGAATTAACTTCTCGATTATTTATTCAAACTGGGGAGTTCCGTGATTTTAGTACCAATTTGTCTGAGAATAATTTTGCAAATATGCTTAATACTACCGAATCATGGTTCTCGGATATTATCAAGCGTGGGATAGAAGCGTTTTTAAAAGTTTACGAAATTGATATCCCTTTGTACGATCGGCTATATGATGAATTTGATTTAGCTAGAGGAATGGGAAGTCACCCGATGGAGGTATATTTAGGTAGGGACGGGATTTATGCTTGGCTTGGCAGGAGAGTGCAAGATATTGCCCGAAGGAGAAGAATGGGTCCGCAAGCAAGAAAAAGGATAAAAGAAAGCGGTAAAGTGCTTGAGATAAAGCCACGATATTTAGTTTATCCTCGTTATATGAGAGATCGTCTTGGTTACATTGCCAAGAGAGATTATCTAGCGCAAGAGAGAATTACTCCTGACCAAGATCCATTTTTCTTTGATACCGGATATACAGGTACTATCCCAGAGGATATTATGAAGGTTATGGGATTTACCAGCGAAGAAATAGAAAGAAGGATTAAATTATTGTCAGCGACAAAAGAGAGTAGGCGAATAAGGGGAATAGGGGATAGCGCGAGAAAAGATATAGTGGAGTATATAGAAGGAAATGCCCAAAGCGAGAACAGCGCGGAAGGATTAATCATAGATCCAGGCACGGGTAAAATAAAGCACATAGCCCAACCCGCTAGTCCAAAAGATCAATTTACATTTCAAATGGTACGCCAAGCTATAGTTAGGCATTACTGGTTTGAAGAGATGAATAAGTAAATTTTGTTTGTCTGTGAAGTTTATTTTAGAGATTATATCGGCTTAATAATACAATATACTTTTTGTATATTACTAACGCGAGTAACTCACAAGTAATCCACACTTGACAAGTTGTATGTATTTGGAATAAAATGAGTAACATGCGAAATAGTGAATTTTTAAGAAATAAAACAAGCGGAATCTAGCCAGCCATTTTTTTATGCGCTGATATGAAATCGCTTGGTAAGCGATTTTTTTTGTTCATTCCTCACTGCGTTCGGTGCAAGATAGTGCGTAGTTTGTATTTGGTAGTTCGTAGAATATTTAGTTTGCTTAAGATAGTTTTTCTACTGACTACCCACTACTCACTACCAACTAGCTTCGAGCGTAGTGAGGAGAGAAAAAAATTGCACTTTAACAATTGAATAATGTTATCTACAAAATAAGAACATTTTGTAATTCCGCGGTTTTGTCCGAAGGTATAACCATAGTGGTATGGATTTACCTTTGGATTTATCAACAATATTAAAACTCAAGGGCATATGGAGGATGCCTTGACACCAAAAGGGGAAGAAGGACGTGGTGTAGCTGCGAAAAGCCTCGGGTAGGTGCGTAGCAACCTTTGATCCGGGGATATCCGAATGAGGAAACTCGATGCGGCAAAACCGCATCACCCTGTCGTAAGACATGGACCGTACCCGCTGAAGTGAAACATCTTAGTAAGCGGAGGAAAAATATACCGTAAATATAGTGTGCTTTGCACATTGTACGTCGTTGATTGCAAATAGCTTGTCATTTTTATGATTTGCTATATTTGCGATATGCGATTTGCTGTGCATAGCACACTGGTATTCCCTTAGTAGCGGCGAGCGAAAAGGGATTAGGACCCCTTAGGGGGTCCGTAGCCCAAAATCTGCGAATTGTTTACAATACGCAGGTGGTAGTAGGACTATTTTTTCGCGAGCGAAATTTTAGAAAAATAACTCTGGAAAGTGTAACCAAAGAGGGTAAAAGTCCCGTATTTAAAAAAATTGAACTCGTTAAATAGTATCCTGAGTAACTCGAGACACGACCACCTCGAGTGAATCATCCCGAACTATCGGGAAAGGCTAAATACTTTTGGTGATCGATAGTGAACTAGTACCGTGAGGGAAAGGTGAAAAGCAGCCCGGTTAGGGCGGTGAAATAGAACCTGAAACCATATGCCTACAAGGAACAGGAGCCCCTCACTTGGTTTTATGAATTATTTAATTATAGTTTTTTTTAAAGCTAAAATTATTTGTTCGTAGATCCAAGTGAGGGGTGACTGTGTGCCTTTTGTAGAATGATCCAACGAGTTATTTTATACTGCAAACTAAGTCCTGATAAGGATGTAGTTACAGGGAAACCGAGTGTTAATAGCGCGAACATGAGTTTTTTTGATAGGAAAAATCCTATCAAAAAAATTCAAATGTAGTATGAAATAGACCCGAAGCCAGGCGATCTACCCATGACCAGGGTGAACCCCGAGTAATATCGGGGGGAGGCCCGAACCCACTTCCGTTGCAATAGAAGGGGATGAGTCGTGGGTCGCAGTAAAAAGCTAATCGAGCCTGGTAATAGCTGGTTCTCTCCGAAATAGCTTTAGGGCTAGCTTTCGGTTATAGATTTATGAAGGTAGAGCACTAATTGGTCTATCAAGGCTTATGCTGAGATTGATCAGATAAACTCCGAATTTCATAAATTGTTTCCGAAAAGTTAGAATATGGGGGCTAAGCTTCATATTCAAAAGGGAAACAGCCCAAATCGCAGTCTAAGGTCCCCAAATGCAAGCTCAGTGGGAAAGGATGTGAAATTTCTTGAACAGCTAGGAGGTTGGCTTAGAAGCAGCCATCCTTTAAAAAGTGCGTAACAGCTTACTAGTCGAGAGATTTTGTGCCTAAAATTTAACGGGGCTTAAGCTTGCTACCGAAGACGCGGATGCCACCGCATCTCATTTTGTTTGATATGAAATTTAAAATTTCTAATTTTCAATTTAAAAATTGTTTAAAAATTTTTTCATATCGAGCACAGCGAGATGTGGTGGCGTGGTAGGAGAGCATTTCTATTGCGCTGAAGTTGCATCGTAAGGTGTGATGGAGCGATAGGAAGAGAGAATGTTGGAATGAGTAACCACAAGTAGGATGAGAGATCCTACCGCCAAAAGCCTAAGGTTTCCTTGGCAATGACAATCAGCCAAGGGTTAGGCGGGCCTAACCCTGACTCCGAAAGGTGGCAGGGGATGGACAGCCGGTTAATATTCCGGCCCTTCCTATTTACATGATGGAGTGACGGAGACTAATAAGGAGAGCATATTATTGGATTTGTGTTTCTATTCTGGAGAGGTTCTTGGGAGAAATGCCCAAGAGGCTTAATTGCAACTTCAATTGAATGGAAAAAGTTTCGCTACGGCGAAGCTATTCTCCCCAGCAGTCTTCCGAGAAAAACTTCTAAAGTTAATAAATAGGAACCCGTACTGCAAACCGACACAGGTGGGCAAGTAGAGTATACTAAGGCGAACGAGTGAATCTTCGTCAAGGAACTCGGCAAATTAGCTAGGCGTAAGTTCGCAATATGCCTTCCCCGATTAAAACCGGGGCGCAGCTAAAGTTTTCCTAGCGACTGTTTATCAAAAACACAGGTCCCTGCGAACTCGTAAGAGTATGTATAGGGGCTGACGCCTGACCAATGCTGGAAGGTTAAGAGTCGTTTGTTGTTCGATTTATCGTGCAGCTTGTGACTTAAGCCCCAGTGAATGTCGGCCGTAACTATAACGGTCCTAAGGTAGCGAAATTCCTTGTCTGGTAACTTCAGACCCGCACGAATGGCGTAACGACTGGGAAACTGTCTCGACGAAGAGCTCGGTGAAAATGCAATGAGGGTAAAGATGCCCTCTACCCGCGGAAAGACGGAAAGACCCCGGGAGCTTTACTATAGCTTTCTATTGTTTTGGCGTTTTAGATGCGTAGCGTAGTGGGGAGACTTTGAAGTTCCGCTTTTGGGCGGAATGGAGTCATCAATGAAACACCCATCTTTTGAAATGCCATAACTAACCTCGATTTAATAAATCGAGAGACAGTGGATGGTAGGTAGTTTAAGTGGGGCGCTTGCCTCCTAAACAGTAACGGAGGCGTTTATTAAGGTCAGCTAGCTACGGATGGAAATCGTGGCGGTCGTGCAAAGGCATAAGCTGGCTTAACTGCAAGGCATATTTGCCGCGCAGATGCGAAAGCAGAACTTAGTGAACCGACCTTCTTTTATAGAAGAGCGGAAGATCATCAGATAAAAGCTACCCCGGGGATAACAGGCTGGTCGCCTCCAAGAGTCCACATCGACGAGGCGGTTCGGCACCTTTATTAAACATATTGGGGTGCTACAACAGTAATGTTGTACCTGTTTTTCAAGAAAAGCATACTTGAAGAAAAATAAAAATTCGGCTTATAACGGTGAACTCCGTATATAGACACTATCGAAAGGTAGAATGCATATACGGACAATATCGTGGGAAGTTCGACCTAAAGTGTCGAACCCCTTAGAGACTGACCCGAAAGGGAAGGTTCTTCGAAAAAATTCGAAGGACAACACGCCGACTCCTATTACAAAAAGCGAGACTATGGCCAAGAACACCTAATGTCCGCAATAGGATGAAGATATAGTCCGAACCTCTTGGTAACAAGAGAAAAATCGACAGCGATGTCGGCTCATCGTATCCTGGGGCTGGAGCAGGTCCCAAGGGTTTGGCTGTTCGCCAATTAAAACGGTACGCGAGCTGGGTTCAAACCGTCGTGAGACAGGTTGGTCCCTATCTTCCGTGGGCGTTGAATCTTGAGGTGGGTCGCTCCTAGTACGAGAGGACCGGAGTGAACGAACCTCTGGTGTACCAGTTGTCGTGCCAACGGCATAGCTGGGTAGCTAAGTTCGGAAGGGATAAGTGCTGAAAGCATATAAGCACGAAGCCTGCACCAAGATTAGGATTCTTAGATTCCCGCTAGACTAGCGGGTTGATAGGCTACAGGTATAAGCTCCGTAAGGAGTTAAGCCGAGTAGTACTAATAAATCATTTTTAAGTTGTTGTTTTTAAAACAGCGGAATTACATAATGTTCTTAAATGTAGAATAAAATTCTTATTAAAAAACAAGTATAAGGCATTTACACTGAAAGTGCTCCACCCGTTCCCATTCCGAACACGGAAGTGAAATCTTTCAAGGCCGATGGTACTAGCTTTGCGCTGGGAGAGTAGGTAGATGCCCTATATTTGTTTTTTTAATAATTTTAACCATACGCTATTTAATGCTTGGCGCCTAGAATCTAGTTTGATTTTTTGTTAATATTATTTTAATGAATTCAAAGTGGGTTAGGGGTATATTTAGAAACAATGATTGGTTGTTATTTTTTACAGCCATAACATTAACTGTCATAGGGTTGGTTTCTTTATACAGCACAACACAGTACAGCTACACTAATTTTTTTAATAAACAACTAGTGTGGTTGGCTTTAGGTATTGTGCTTTTTTTTATATTTAGCTCGATAGATTACAGATTTTTTAAAGTCCATTTTTCTCCTATTATAGCGCTTTATCTTTTAGAACTTCTGGGACTAATTGCAGTTTTTTTATTTGGTAACTCTGTCCGTGGCGCGCAAAGTTGGATATCGTTGGGTCCCATTAACATAGAACCGGTGGAGCCCTTAAAAGTAATATTGATTTTAATATTTGCGAAATACTTTTTTGGAAGGCATGTTGAGATATATAGAATAAAACATATAATAGTATCTGGTATTTATGTTTTTTTACCGTCTGTTTTAGTTTTATTACAGCCTGATATTGGGTCGTTTTTAATACTTGTGGTTATTTGGCTGGGAATAACGGTTGTAAGTGGTATAAAACTAAAACACATATTAGCCCTTGTGCTTATAGGGTGTGTATTGTCTGTACTCGCTTGGAGTTTTTTGTTGCTGGGTTACCAAAAGGCTAGAATTCTAACCTTTTTAAATCCTTACCTTGATCCTTATGGTGCAGGTTACAATTCTATACAGTCTTCGGTGGCTGTGGGATCAGGGGGTTTTTGGGGCAAGGGATTGGGCAACGGAACACAAAGCCAGTTGGGTTTTTTACCCGAGGCGCATACAGATTTTATTTTTTCTTCCATTACCGAAGAGTTCGGCATAGTTATTGCGGTTGTTGTATTAATTTTGTTTGGCTTGCTATTTTACAGAATGATGCGCATAACTCAAAAAGCTTCTGATAACTTTGCAAGGCTCGCGGCTGTTGGTATAAGCATAATGATAATTTTTCAAGCATTGTTTAATATATCCATGGCGATAGGCTTAATGCCGATTACCGGATTGACTTTGCCGTTTGTAAGTTATGGAGGCAGTAGTCTTTTAACTGTGTTTTTATCTATTGGTATATTAAATAGTATATACAAAAATTCAACGGAGAGTATTTCTATAGGAGCTAAGGATTTGATTAGAGACGGCGACAGTGTCGGGTAGAGCGTTTTTTTATCCTTTGCATAAGTTAATAAAAATGTGTGCTAAAATAAGCGTATTAGTATTTTGTATTAGTTTTGGGTATTTATTGTCCAATGGTCTTGGTGTAGCGACCGCACGCACGGAATTGCATAGCAAAGCTACAGAGTAACTGCGTTTTAGTGTCAAATATAAAAAAACTATGATAGAAAATCCTTTTAAAGAAATTCAAGTTGGAACAACTAAAGACATACCTTCGGATGTTAAAACTGAACAGATAGAGTTGACCCTAGAGCAGCAATCAGTCAGGGGGGATATTATGTTTTGGATTGCGCAAGGGCGCATAGACCGCGTCCTTGAAATTAAGAAGAAATTTAATCTTCCTGACGAGGTATTTCAGGAAATGGCCGCGGGGGGTATTGAATCTTTGATTAGGAACAAGCAAATAGACACCGCTCTAAAAATAAAAAGGAGTCTTAAAATGTCTGATGAAGTATTTCAGGAAGCGGCCAAAAAGGGGATTGTGTATCAGGTCAAGATTGGAGGCATAGATACCGCTCTCAAAATGAAAAGGAAGCTCAAAATGTCTGAAGGTGCATTTCAGGGAGCAGTTAAGGAGGGGATCGTGCCATGGCTTAAGAATGGAGACGTAGACACCGTTCTTAAGATGAAAAGGAAGCTCAAGATGTCTGACGAGGCATTTCAAGAAGCAGCTAAGGAGGGGATTAAATATTTGCTTAACGGTGGGAATATAGATGCTGCACTTAAAATCAAAGAGAAGTTCAAGATAGCTGATGAGTTCTTTTTCCTGCCAGAAGTCCAAGAAGCAGCTAGGGAGGGGATTAAACATTTGCTTAACGGTGGGAATATAGATGCTGCACTCAAAATAAAAGAGAGGCTCAATGTATCTGATATAGATATATTTGATGAATTAGAGAGTGTAAAAAAAAGCAACCTTGAGAAGGGTAATCCATACGAGAATCATGAGTGGCTTATGGGTGTTGACAAAGCAAGGGAGTCTTCAGCCCTAAGCTCTCTTTTATGCAGGAGGGAGGAGGATATAAGGACAGCGATGGGGATAACAAATACCCAAGAGGAGGGCGAAATATCGGATGAGCAGATAGCAGTTCTAACAGAGAGAATTAAAAGAATTCAGGAGATCATCCAAGAAGAGTGGGTGAGGTTTGCTGAAGACATAGCGCAATCTATCCATATTGCAGAGCTTGAAAAAAGAGTTCTCGTCCCAAACGACACAAGAACTGGGCCTACATTGTGGAGGGCTATAAACGGTCTGGTGTCTCGATTTATTGTATTGGAATATGCGGGAGTCAAGGGGCTTATAAATAACTTGCGTGAACAGGAATTAATAGAGGTCATAAGAGACGGAATGAATGCTTTTTTGAAAGTATATGAAATGGACATTCCTCTTTACGATAAGTTATATGAAGAGTTTGATGATGCTAGGGTAGGACAAAACAGGCCGATGGAAGTCTATCTGGGCAGAGATGGAGTCTATGCATGGACTGGCAGAAAAATTCAAGATATTGCCCGTTGGCACAGAATGGATCCGAAGGTCAAGGAAAGAATCAGGGCAGAGGGTAATATTTTAGAGATACGACCAAAATATATCGTATACCCTCGGTATATTAAGAATAACGTTCCCTATATAGTGAAAAGAGCTTATCTGGAGCAGGAGCAGATCTCAATAGATCAAAATCCTATGTTTTTTGATACAGGATATACAGGATCCATACCCGAGGATATTATGAAAGTTATGGGTTTTAAACCCAAAGAAATAGAGAGTAGGATAAGGTTACTCTCGACAGACACAGCGGACAGGAGAGTTAGGGGTGTTCCAAAAAATATGAGAACGGGAATTCTTGAATATATTGAGAATAACGCTAAGGGAGAACACGGCGCAGAGGGTCTATGGTTGAATCCTAAGACTGGCAAGATAGAACACATAGCAGAACCAACTAGACCAAAAGAGCAGTTCAGGTACCAGATGGTCAGACAAGCCCTAATGAGGCACTACTGGTTTGTGGAAAACAATCGATAAGTTTAGGTTGCTTAATAACTTTTTCTAATTTTAATTTTGAGCCCAAGCACTTTGTAAAAGATAAGCGAGTTTACCGCCCCCTTGACATATTTTTTGTACTTATATATAATGACAAAGAACACCAACTAATTTTTGAATATCTAACTTGTTGGGCTTGGTTAAGTAACAACTGAATATTTTATTTAGACTCCACTACAGAATGGAGTTGTTTAATTTGCTTTCAATATTGGTCCCAGAACTTTATTAATTATGTAAAACATAAACTATGTTACCTGTAAAAGTTTTTTCTAATCATACATATAAAGAAGCAGATTTGCCGAATTTGCTAAGCATACAAAAGGATTCTTATAGGTGGTTTTGGGATAAAGGACTTAGAACTCTATTTGATGAGATTTCTCCGGTAAAGGACTTTAGTGGAAAAGATCTTGAGTTGTATTTTGGTGACTACAGATTAGAAGATCCAAAGTACACAGAAGTTACAGCAAGGCGGCAGAATGCTTCTTACGAGGCCGCTTTAAGGGTTGCTGTTAAATTGCATAATAAAAAATCTGGAGAGGTAAAAGAACAAGAAGTTTACTTGGGCGATTTTCCGATTATGACATCTAGGGGTACTTTTATAGTAAATGGTGTTGAAAGAGTGCTTATTTCTCAATTAATACGATCTCCGGGGGTTGTTTTTGTATCCTACATGGTTAGAGGAGTAGAGCTATTTGGATCCAAAGTAATTCCTAACCGAGGTGCTTGGCTTGAATTTGATGTTGACCATTCAGGTGTCATATACGTGAAGGTGGATAGAAAAAGGAAAATTACCGCAACAACCATGCTTAGATTGTTTGGAATGACCGACTTAGATATTAAAAAAGCTTTTAAAAAAGTAGACAGCAATACGGATATTAAATATATTGAACGGACACTAAAACAGGATCCCTCAAAAACAGCGGAGGATGCATATTTGGAGATATATAAAAGAGTGAGGCCTGGAGACTTGGCTACACCAGATAACGCCAAGAGTTTAATAGATAATATGTTTTTTAACTTTGATAGATACGATTTATCAAATGTGGGAAGATGGAAATCCAACCAAAGGCTTGCTGAGACTTGGGAAATTCTTGGGATAAAGACACCAAAAGCGTCTAATACGGAATATTCTACTGATGAAAGAACTCTAAAAAAAGAGGATATTCTAGGTGTTATGGCTGAAATAATAAGAATGAATAATAACCCCGACGCCAAGGCAGACGACATAGATCACCTTGGAAATAGAAGAATTAGGTCAATAGGTGAACTTTTACAAAATAGATTAAGAGTTGGGTTAACAAGAATGGAAAGAAATACTAAAGATAGAATGTCTACCTTAGACATAAACACAGTAACTCCAATACAGCTTATTAATGCTCGCCCCGTGGCTTCTATAGTCAAAGAATTTTTTACAACCGGACAGCTGTCTCAGTATATGGATGAAACTAATCCCTTAAGCGAGCTGGAACACAAGCGCATTTTGTCAGCTACTGGACCCGGCGGACTTACAAGAGAACGCGCAGGATTTGAAGTGAGGGATGTGCAACCTTCACACTTTGGGAGAATTTGTCCTATTCAAACTCCAGAAGGTCCAAATGTTGGTATAGTAACGCGACTTGCCACTTATGCTCGTATAAACGATTTGGGGTTTTTGGAAACCCCATATTTTGTGGTAGAAAATGGACAAGTTACAGGAAAAATAGAACACCTAAATGCGCTTCAAGAAGAAAGATCTGTCATAGCGTCTTCCGCTACAAGGGTGGATAAAAGTAAAAAAATCGTCGATAGGCAGGTTCAAGCAAGAATTCGCGGGGTGCCTACCTTTGTAGACAGAAAAGAAGCAAAATATCTAGATGTATCTCCAAGACAGTCAATATCTGTTGCTACAGCCCTAATTCCATTTTTGGAACACGATGACGCAAACCGTGCAATGATGGGATCTAATATGCAAAGACAAGCTGTTCCTTGCATAAGGCCAGAGGCTCCTTTGGTTGGCACAGGGCTTGAAGAGAAAGTGGCTCGCGATTCCGGACTTGTGTTAATAGCAGAAAAAGATGGAGTAGTTGAAGAGTCAGACGGATATCATGTATCAGTACGTTATAAAGGCGCAGGTTCAAGTAAAAAAGGAAAAACAGTATATAATTTAAATAACTTTGTACACTCAAACCAATATACTGTAATACATCAAACCCCAAGAGTTAGGCCGGGAGATAAAATAAAACAAGGCGATATCTTAGCAGATACTTCTTCGGTTAAGGATGGCGTTTTGTCTTTGGGTAAAAATATACTTGTGGCATTTATGCCATGGAGAGGAGGCAATTTTGAAGACGCAGTATTAATAAACGAAAAACTTGTTAAGGAAGACATTCTTTCTTCGGTACATCTAGAAGACTTTTCCATGGATATTAGAGAAACCAAACTCGGCCCTGAAGTTAATACCCCAGATATTCCTAATGTTGGGCAGGAAAAACTAAAGGACTTGGATGAGGAAGGTATTATACGAATAGGAGCAGAGGTGGACGAAAACGATATTTTAGTAGGAAAAATTACGCCAAAGGGTGAAGCAGATTTAACTAGTGAGGAGCGTTTGTTGAGAGCTATCTTTGGAGAAAAGGCTAGAGATGTTAAAGATACATCTCTCCGAGTGCCCCATGGAAAAAGAGGAAGAGTGGTTGGTGTTACAATTTTTTCACGCGAAGACGGTGATTCAAATTTACCCACGGGAGTTATAAAAAGAATACAAATAGACATTGCTCAATTAAGGAAGATTGAAGCAGGGGACAAGATTGCGGGTCGTCATGGAAATAAAGGAGTGATATCGAGAGTATTACCGCAGGAAGATATGCCATTTATGCCGGACGGAACACCTGTGGACATTATACTCAATCCTTTGGGAGTGCCATCTCGTATGAATATAGGTCAAATTTTGGAGACCCATTTAGGCTTTGCTGCAAAGACATTAGGGTACAGAGCAGTGACACCAGCTTTCTCTGGCGCGACGGAGCAGGATATTAAAGAAGAGTTGAAAAAAGCAGGATTGCCACAAGACGGTAAAATACTACTTAGAGACGGACGTACGGGTGAATCTTTTGCACAGCCAGTAACCGTAGGATATATGTACATGTTAAAACTGGTTCATATGGTTGAAGATAAAATTCACATGCGTTCTATAGGTCCTTACTCATTAATAACGCAACAGCCACTGGGAGGCAAGAGCCAGTTTGGAGGTCAGCGTTTTGGAGAAATGGAAGTGTGGGCTCTTGAGGGTTATGGCGCAGCACACAATTTGCAGGAAATTTTAACTATAAAATCCGATGATGTAATGGGTCGTTCTGCGGCTTACGAGTCTATTATAAAAGGCGAGGAAATTAAAAAACCAAACATACCGGAATCATTTAATGTTTTGGTTAATGAATTGAAAGGACTTGGTCTTAATGTCGAGTTAGAGCAAGACGATTCTTAATATTTAATTATGTCCCAACAAACTTCTAGTTTAAAATCTATACAGCTTAAGGTTGCGTCTCCAGAAGATATTTTATCTTGGTCACATGGCGAGGTTACAAAACCGGAGACCATAAATTATCGCACACAAAAACCAGAGAAAGATGGTCTATTTTGTGAAAGGATATTTGGTCCAGAAAAAGATTATGAGTGTTACTGCGGTAAATATCGTAGGGTCAGGTATAAGGGTGTGGTATGTGATAAATGCGGAGTAGAAGTAACACGAAGCAGTGTTAGAAGAGAAAGGATGGGCCATATTAAATTGGCTACTCCGATAGCGCACATATGGTTTTTAAGAGGAGTGCCAAGTAGAATCGGTACCTTGTTAGATATTCCGTTGCAACAACTGGAAAAAGTTGTTTATTACGCTAACTACATAGTTATCAAAGTAAACGAGAATAAAAAACAGGACGCAATTAAACAAATTAAGACAGAATATAATAGAAAGCTGAAAGAAAAAAAAGATGAAAAGGAAAAACAGAGCTTGAAAGTTTTGAAGGACAGAGAGTTAAATAGGTTGAATAATTTAAGCAGATTAACTGTTTTAAATGAGTACGATTATCATCAGATGAGCTTGAAATACGGAGAAATTTTTGAAGCGAGCACTGGAAGCGAACCTGTAAAAAATATTTTAGAGGAATTAGATTTAAGCCAACTAATCAAGAACCTAGGAGAAGAGCTAAACGCCAAAAAGTTATCTAGCATTGTTAAGAAAAAAATCCAACGACGCTTAATTTTAGCTCAGAGAATGCTCGAGGTTGGGATAAGGCCAGAATGGATGTTTTTGACATATTTGCCCATAATTCCACCGGAATTGCGCCCAATGGTACAGTTGGATGGTGGTAGGTATGCTTCAAGTGATTTGAACGATTTATACAGAAGAGTTATAAATAGAAACAATCGATTAAAAAGACTTATAGAACTAAATGCGCCAGAAGTTATAGTTAGAAATGAGAGAAGAATGTTGCAGGAAGCAGTGGATGCTTTGTTGGACAACTCTTCTCGTACTGGTAAAACAGTTGTTACAGCTACTAGCGGAGGGAGGAGAGCGCTTAAATCTTTGGCAGATATGCTTAAAGGAAAACAGGGTCGTTTTCGCCAGAACTTGCTAGGAAAGAGAGTAGATTATTCTGGAAGATCTGTGATTGTTGTTGGTCCAACATTGAGTTTGCATCAATGTGGTTTGCCTAAAAAAATGGCGCTTGAGTTATTCAGGCCATTTGTTATCCACCAGGTAATAGAACGAGAGCTTACATATAATGTGCGAGCCGCAAACCACTTGATTGATGAAGCATCACCGGAAATTTGGGCTATACTGGAGGAGGTTATTAAGGGAAGGTATGTTCTTTTAAATAGAGCACCAACCCTGCATCGTTTGGGAATACAAGCATTTCAACCAATACTTATAGAAGGGAACGCCATACAGTTACATCCGCTTGTTTGTACTGCATACAATGCAGACTTTGACGGTGACCAAATGGCCGTTCACTTGCCGTTATCTAAAGAAGCGCAAGAAGAGGCCGGAATGTTGATGCTTTCTTCTAAAAATTTGAGTAAACCGGCTACGGGAGCTCCAATCGTCAATCCAGCCAAAGATATGGTTCTTGGGTGTTTTTGGATGAGTAAGATTAAAGAAGGATTAGACGGAGAGGGTAAAGTATTTTCTTCTCTTAGTGATGCACGCTTAGCCTATGATATGGGTCTTATAAATATAAAAGCAAAAATTAAAGTAAGAAAAGATCGGGATAGTTTGAAATTTAAAAGAATATCTGTAGATAAGTCAGATAAGTCTGTCGCCAAGGATAAAGACGATAGTAATTTTATAGAAACTTGTGCAGGTCGTATTATATTTAACTCAATTCTCCCCGACGACTTCCCCTTTGTTAACGAAGAGTTAAGCTCGAAGGTCTTGAAGGATGTAACTTATAGGTTGTATCAATCTTGGAGCCCGCAAGATACAGTTGGAGTATTGGATAGTATCAAAGAAATTGGATTTCATTATTCTACAATTTCCGGAACCACCTGGAGTATGGATGATCTTCAGGTTCCAGATGAAAAACCGCAAATTCTAAAAGAAGCACATAAAAAAATTGATGAAATTCAGTCGCAGTTTGATGATGGTTTGTTAAGTACGCAAGAACGAAGAAATAAAATTATAGAAGTTTGGGCGCAAACCAAACATGAAATAGAAAAATTAATTCCTAAATATCTAGATCCTCATGGTCCTGTGGCCATGATTATAACTTCAGGCGCTAGGGGTTCTTGGTCCCAGCCGGTTCAAATGAGTGGTATGAAAGGGTCAGTGGTAAACCCGGCGGGTCAAATTATGGAAATGCCCATAGAAAGTAGTTTTAAAGAAGGATTTACAGCCCTTGAATATTTTATATCTACCCACGGAGCAAGAAAGGGTATGGCAGATACAGCTTTGCGTACGGCACATGCAGGGTATCTTACTCGCAGACTGGTAGATGTGACACAGGACTTAATTATTCGCAGAGAAGCCTGTTCAGACACGAAAGGAATAGTAGTAAAAAGGCAAGATATTAAAGATACTGGGCAAACTTTTGAAGAAAAAGTATACGGACGTACCGCGTTAGCGACAGTTAAGGGTTCAAACGGAAGTACAATAGTTCAAAAGAACGAAATTATAGATCACAAAAAAGCGGAGTTAATAGATGAAGATAAATCCGTAGAAGAAATATCAATATATAGTACGTTATCATGTGTGGACGACACTATTTGTGCTAGATGTTATGGATTAGATTTAGGTAAAAATAAGCTTGTAGAATTGGGTGAGGCAGTGGGAATAGTTGCCGCACAGGCCATAGGAGAACCGGGTACTCAGCTTACTATGCGCACCTTTCACACCGGTGGTGTTGCTGGAACTAGTGACATCACACAGGGGTTACCTCGAGTAGAAGAAATTTTTGAAAGGCGTACGCCAAAAGGAAAGGCTCTTATGTCAGAAGTTGAAGGGAAAATAGAAGATATAAAAGAAACAGACAAAAATAAAATACTAAAAATTCAAGTCCAATCAAAGCTTTCTAGTAAGAAAACAGTAAAAGAGTATAAAGTTCCATTAAATCTTTCCCTTTGGGTTGAGAAAGGGGATTTAGTTGTACCCGGGACTCAACTTACCGAGGGTCATGTGGATTTAGACGAGTTATATAAAAACACAAGCAGAGAAGAAGTGCAGAGATATATAGTTAGAGAGGTTCAAAAAATATATACAGTACATGGAGCAAGTGTAAATGATAAGCATATTGAAATTATAGCAAAACAGATGTTTTCAAGAATTAGGATAAGTGACGCCGGTGATTCAAAATTTAGTTCTGGGGAAATTATTTCTTACATAAACTTTAAAGAAACAAACGAACGCTTAGCCAACGGCAAAAAAGAGTTAGCTAAGGGCAAAAGAATGTTATTAGGTATTACCAAAGTGGCACTTAGTACAGAGAGTTTTCTTTCTGCCGCCTCCTTTCAGGAAACTCAGAGGGTATTAACACGAGCTGCTATAGAGGGTCGTAGAGATGAACTTAGGGGTTTGAAGGAAAATGTTATAATTGGTAAAATGATACCAGCGGGTACTGGTGTCAAAAAATAGAATCCTGCCCTCTTATTTTTCAGTTCTGTATTTTTAATGCCAATTAACTTGGTATATATTTTAATATCGTGGCAAAAAAGAAAAAGAAAAAATTATCCTCAACTTCTCAAGGTAAAAAGTCTGAAGGCAAAAAAGTACACCCCGAAATTACAAAGGGTATATGGGCTATAATAATGGCCTCACTATCAATTCTTAGTGTGTTGAGTTTTTTTGGCAAAGCGGGATCTTTTGGTAGTTTAATTAAGGGCGTCCTTATATTTGTTTCAGGGTGGGGCATGTATATAGCCCCTGTCTTGTTTTTGGTAGTGTCTGTATTGCTTATTTTTTCTTGGGAGAGAAATACCAACAAAGCCATAGTTTTTTCAACACTTTTATTTTTTTCTAGTATTTTGGGTATTTTTGCTTTGACGAGTTCCACACGCGAAGAGGCAATTATTAGGGGAGGTTATTGGGGTCATTTATTTTCTTTGCCACTGAATGGTTTTTTGGGAACAGTAGGAGCGTACGTTGTTTTGTTTGCTCTTGTGGTAATATCTATTATTCTTGGATTTCATCTTAAAATGGGAGAAATACTTTTTAACATCAGGGAAAATAGAAAATTAAAAAAGGGCGCTTTAGAAATTAAGGTTGGGGGTGAAAAAATAAAAGAGAAAATAGAAAAAGTTGAAAAAATTGATAATGAAGGTGGCGCCGTAGCTATAAAAGATTATCAGGATGTACAAAAAGACGAGAGAGCTAAAGTTAATAAAGATAAGGAGAGCAAAAAAGACTTTTTTGTTGCTTCGCTTCAAGATACCAGGTTTAAAGATTTTAAACTGCCAACTCTTGCGCTTTTAGAACAAGAAACTGGAAAGCCAACTAGTGGAGATATAATAGCAAACGCAAATATCATCAAGAGAACTTTGCAGAATTTTGGTATGGATGTAGAAATGGGTGAGGTCAACGTGGGTCCAACAGTAACACAATATACGCTTAAACCAGCGGAAGGCGTAAAACTATCTCGTATTACAGCTCTTAACAACGATTTATCTTTGGCGCTTGCCGCACACCCAATTAGAATTGAGGCTCCGATACCGGGCAAATCTTTTGTTGGAATAGAAATTCCAAATAAATTAAGCAGTCAAGTTCGCCTCGGGTCCCTTTTGGATAATTCTGAATTTATGGAGAACCGTGGTAATCTTGTTTTAGCCCTAGGCAGGGATGTTAAAGGCTCTCCTGTGTATGCAGATCTTTCAAGAATGCCCCACATGCTTGTCGCGGGAGCTACTGGTTCCGGGAAAACAATTGCGTTGAACGCTTTAATTTTAAGTTTACTATTTCGTAATCCTCCGCAACTTTTAAGATTTATTTTAATTGACCCAAAACGTGTTGAATTTCCAGTATATTCGGGAATACCCCATTTACTTGCGCCAATCATAGTAGACAATAACAAAGCGGTTAACGCACTAAAATGGTCAGTTGGTGAAATGGAAAGGAGGTTTGAGGTGTTAAGCCAAGCTCGAGTAAGAGACATTCATGGTTATAATAGCGATAAAAAAGTTATTAAAAATAGTGAACAGCTTCCTTTTATAATTATAATAATAGATGAATTGGCAGATCTTATGAGTTCTAAAGGAAGGGAGGTAGAGGCGTTAATCATTAGGGTTGCCCAAATGGCGCGTGCAGTTGGAATTCACTTGGTGCTTGCAACACAAAGGCCATCTGTGGAGATTATAACAGGTCTTATAAAGGCAAACATAACAGCTCGTATGGCATTCCAAGTTGGTTCACATGTAGATTCTCGCACTATTTTAGACATGGGTGGAGCTGAAAAATTATTGGGTAGCGGAGATATGTTGTTTTTATCTCCGGAAAAGTCCAAGCCTTTTAGAGTTCAAGGAGCTTATATTTCCGAAAAAGAAGTTAAGCGAGTGGCAGAACATTTAAGGTCGCAAAACACCGCAATAGAGGGCGAAAAATTGGAGGACTTAAATAGTAAAAAAACTACAGAAACTATAGATTTTGACAACATGGAAATAGACGCTGACGATGAATTACTCCAAGAAGCAAAAGATTTAATAATTAAACAAGGAAAGGCTTCCGCGTCGTATTTACAAAGAAGATTAAGAATTGGTTATGCTCGTGCCGCTAGACTATTGGACATATTGGAAGATGCGGGCATCGTTGGACCTGCAGATGGAGCAAAACCGAGGGACGTTTATGTTAGCCACGACGAAGATAATGAAGATGAGTATGGAGACATACCATTAGTATAAAATTTAAAACTTGAAACCTGTAATACGTATCATTGATTTAATATGTTCTACGTTATATGTTTCATGCCTTGCCCGTCCGTAGTTTTTAACGAAGGAGGGTTATATGTTATATGAGCTTAGGTGAGCAACTAAAACAAGCAAGAGAAGATGCGGGTTTAAGCATAGAAGATTTGGCAACCGTTACTAAAATTCAAAGTAAGTATTTGAAGCGATTAGAAGTGGAAGAATATGATAAATTGCCGACCCCAGTCTACATAAGAGGTTTTATTCAGAAATGGGCAAGAGTTTGTGGTGTAGATTCAGAAAAGTTGTTATTGCAGTTTTATAGAGAAAATAAACCGCTTATCAATAGATTGGAGGATAGAAACTTATCTTACACTTCCAAAGACAGATTTATTATTACATCTAAGCATTTAATATATTCATTTATAGTTTTAATGTTAATATCCCTAGGTGGATATTTGGCATACCATCAAATATCGTTTCAGGTTACTCCCAAATTACACATATCATCCCCCAAGGATTTTAACAGTGTCAGTGAAGACGGTAGCGTATTGGTAGAAGGCAAAGCAGACAACGCAGAAAAGGTATTTGTAAACGATAGAGAAATAAGTTCGGGGGAAAATGGTTCTTTTGAGTATAACTATGAACTTTCTTCGGGATTAAATACAATAGTTATTAAAGCTCAAGGAAGCACTGGGGTGAAGGTAGAAACCATAAGAAAGATATTGCGCCCCTAAGGGAGCAGGATTCAACAATTCAACATTTGACACATAGCTTTTATCAGTAGTAACATTAATCAATATGACAACAAAAAAGGATAAAAAAGATAAGGTTTCCGTCAGGGATAGCAAAGATAAAATTTTAGCTATAGTAATAAATGAAATTAGACAGAAGTTTGGAGACGGCGCTATTATGCAGATGGATTCTGCACGTAAAATTTCCGTAGATACTATTTCAACAGGTTCTATATCACTTGATATAGCCCTTGGAGTTGGAGGAGTGCCACGCGGTAGAATTATAGAAATATACGGTCCAGAAAGTTCTGGAAAAACAACCCTAGCTCTTCATATAGTATCTAACGCTCAACGTTCTGGTGGCATAGCTGCTTTCGTGGATGCGGAGCATGCGCTGGATCCCGAATACGCTAAAAAAATTGGCGTTAATGTAAAAGATCTGCTTATTTCCCAGCCAGACACAGGAGAGCAGGCGTTAGATATTGTAGAGAGTTTGGTGAGGAGTAACTCGGTGGATGTTATAGTTGTTGATTCTGTTGCAGCCCTTACTCCACGAGCAGAAATTGAAGGCGAGATGGGGGATCAACAGATTGGTCTTCAAGCGCGTCTTATGAGTAAAGCTTTACGCAAGCTTACAGCTGTTGCAAATCAAAGCCATACAGTGATTATTTTTATTAACCAGATGAGAATGAAAATTGGTGTTATGTTTGGAAACCCGGAAACGACCACAGGAGGAAAAGCGCTTAAATTTTATTCATCGGTTAGAATAGAGGTTCGTCAAGCAGCAAAAATAAAAAGCGGCGAAGAGATAATAGGCAACAGGGTTAATGCAAAAATAGTTAAAAATAAAGTAGCGGCGCCATTTCGTAAAGCAGAGTTTGATATTTATTACAACGAAGGCATTAGTTACCTAAGTGATTTAGTAAATACTGGCGCAAAGTACGACATAGTTAAACGTTCTGGTGCTTGGTATCATTTTGGCGATATAAAATTAGGGCAGGGATTGGAGGGTGCAAAGGAATTTTTAAGAGAAAATCCAAAAGTGACTAACGAAATAGAAAAAGGAATTAAAAAAGCCGTGTCGTAAGACACGGCTTTTTTGTTATTGAACAAAATATTATGGACTATTTTTCTACTAGCGTTGTATAAGGTACAATTCCCATTTCCCTTGCTCTTTTTATTGCTTTTGCAACGCGTCTTTGGTGTTTTGCGCAAGTTCCAGTTCGGCGAGGTTTTAGTATTTTAGAATTTTCGTCCATAAAACGACGCAGTAATTCTGCATCTTTCCAGTCAACTTCCGCGCTCTGCCATTTATTTGTACAAATTTGACAATGTCTTATCATAATTTTTTATTCACTAGCGCTCATAAAAAGTAACTAGTAATCAGTAACTCGTAATCAGTAATTTTTGATTTGCCAAAAGCAAATGTTTTTTACTAGTTACCCAGTTACTTGTTACTCGTTACTGTTCGCGAAGCGAACTTAGAATGGTATATCCTTGACATCTATTTCGTCATCTGAATTCGTAGGTGTATCAGCGTCAATAGTTGGGAGTTCTTCTTCGTCGTTAGTAGCTTTTTTTTTGTTGCTATAATTTTCTGACGTATCTTGTGGTGAGCCCACTTGCCCTGTTTGCCCTGCCTGCCCGCCGAAGCCATGCGAAGGCTGGGAGGCATCTCGAAGGGTCGAACCATTTCTTCTTGGTCCCAGTTGCATGTTTTCTCCTACTATTTCTGTTTTATATCGCGTATTTCCATCTTGTCCTTGCCAGCTTCTCGTTTCAATTCTTCCTTCGATTAGCACTAGGGATCCTTTGTTTAGATATTGTTCTGCGATTTCTGCTAGGCGTCTCCAAAGGACTACATTATGAAACTCTGCTTTTTGTTGTTTTTCTCCCGTGGTTTTGTCAGTCCACATTCTATTTGTTGCAACTGAAAAATTAGCTACTTTGTCTCCAGAAGATGTTGTGCGCACTTCAGGGTCTTGCGTTAAATTTCCTACGATAATTGCTTTATTTAGATTCACGTTTTTTCGCTTTGCTCAGTCAAATGTAAAGATAATAATGAAAAGTGTAAAGTGACAAAGAAAAGCTGAAAATTAATTATAACTTAAATTTTGAATTGTTCCGACTTTGTCGAGAATCCTCGCTGAAATCGGGATAATTTTAACTTTTTAATTTTAATTTTTTCATTCCCTTATAGTGTGTCCATTATTTCATCCAGCTGTTTGTCAATATCGTCTAGCGTTACTCTGTCTTTTGTTTCCACTGATTTCTCTGTGCTTATTTTTGTTGGTTCTGATACAGATCCAACCTTGCCACGGATACGTTCTTCAGACTCGCGTTCTATTTTGTCTACAACCGCTCTTGTTATGGTTTTGGTTTTAAATATCTCGGGTGTAGTTTTAGTTAGCATAAATCGCAATATATCTTGTTCCAATTCTTTAATTTCATTTTGTACGTTTTCTATCTTCTCAGGTTCCATCCAAAAATATACAGAGCTGGAGTATGCGCTACGCGATCCCTGCACAGCATGTATTAGTTCTTTTTTGATAAATTTATTGGTTTTTTCAATTTTCCCCTCGTTTTTTTCTATAATAGTTTTTATGGTATTTTCTAAAGTTGAGATATTTTCGTCTATTATAGTTGGACTGAGTATAATGTATAAATCATAAAAAGACCCAGTATTTTTGGTTTGTGTGTTTTGTATTGTTTTTTCAGCTGTTTCTACCATATACTTAAGTATGCTATCATAACTAAGATAAAAATCAAGAGATATTTAACCATGGAATTAAGTAAATCAATTTTTCGAAAAAATGATATCCGCGGTCGCGTTGACAATGGGGAGTTAAGCGAGGAGCTTTATGAATTGTTGGGCAAGGCGTACGGAACTTTTTTATTGGAAAATAAAGTTGCAACAAAAGCTGTCGTCGGAAGAGATAACAGAGAAACATCTGAAAAATTCGCGCAGGCGTTTATAGAAGGGGTTCTATCAACGGGTGTAGACGTTATAGACTTAGGAATTGCATTAAGTCCGATGGTTTATTGGTCGCAATTTAGTTTTGATACCGGAGGCTCTGCGATGGTTACGGCTTCGCATAATTCAAAAGAGTGGAATGGTTTAAAAATATCTTCAGGAGTTGGTGGGGTATTGTCTGGAGAAGATTTATATAAGGTCGTTGAAAGGAGTTCATTTAAACAGGGTATCGGACAGCTAACCCACAATAGTGTAAAAGAGGAATATATTAAGGACTTGGTTTCACGCATTAATATAGAAAAAGAACTGAAAGTCGTGGTTAACACGGGAAATGGCACTGCTGGTTTTATTGTTCCGGATTTAATGCGCGCGGCAGGGGTTGAGGTTGTGGAACACAATACAAAGTCCGATCCAAGCTTTCCCAATTATACCCCAAACCCAAAAGATCCCCAGATGGTGGAAGATACAGGCAAAATGGTTTTGAAAAATAAAGCGAACTTTGGTCTTGCTTTTGATGCTGACGGCGATAGATTAGGTTTGACAGATGAAAATGGAGAGTTTGTTCCGCCAGATTTGTGCTTGATTTTTTTGGCGCGGGATATTTTAAAAAACAAACCAGCTTCATCTATAGTTTGCGATGTTCTGTGTTCGCAGGCAGTTAAGGACGAGGTGGAAGCTTTGGGTGGAGTTTTATATACTTCACCGATCGGATATTTTCCTATAAAACAAAAAATGTTGGAAAGTGACGCCGAACTGGCAGGAGAGATAAGTGGACACATTTATTACAAGTATAATTACTATGGATTTGACGATGCTTGTTTTGCGGCATTAAATTTAATCCAATATTTTTCTAATCAAGAAAAAAGTGTTTCACAGTTGGTCGCAGAGCTTCCAAAATACGAATCGTCGCCGGCTTATTATATAAATGTAGGCGATAGCAACAAAGAGCAAATTGTAAAAAGTATTATTGAAGAATTTAAAAAACAAGGTTTGGAGATTTTAGATATTGATGGCGGTAAGATAATTTTTCCTAAGTATAAGGGTTGGGGGTTAATTAGGCAATCAAACACCTCTCCCTCAATAGTTTTGCGTTTTGAGTCAAAAACCAAAGAAGGGTTAGGAAAAATAGAGGGATTTTTTAGAGAAAAACTTGAAAGGCGGGAAGTAATGGGGGAATGGAGAGCAGGTTAGTAAAGCTGTATTTTAGCTTTACTTTTTTATAAAAATGTGCTAGAGTTTTTTTAGTTGGCTTGAACGGAGGGCCTTGAAAACTAAAAAGAGAAAGCACATATGTTGTTATCCAAACGACGGTAATTATGGACACAGCATGTGCGGAAGAGCCGCTGAAGAATACTTTATGCTCGCTATGGTAAATGTTGGTTTTCAAGAAATAAAGGACACAGTATTTGAAAGAGATGAGACGGGCAAAAAGAAAGCAAAAAAGAAAGCAGAAAATAAAGCAAATATGAGAAAGCAACATAAAAAAATGGACCCCAGTACCTTTAGGCGTACTACACGAGGAGAAGAGGCGCAGAAAAAAGATTTTATAGTTAGATTGCCAGGCAGTTATATAAAAGGATCGCAAGTAGTGTTAATGCCACTTATACCAATTCAACTAACTTTGGCGTGGTATGAAAATGGCTACACTTTAATAGATAAGATAAAAGCATCAGAAGCAGGAAAGATCGCTCTTATCTGGGCAGATGAGCGATTTGGCACAGGAGCTCAAAGACACAGAAACCTTTTTAAACTTTTGAGAGATGCGGCAGAAGGTCAAAAGGAAGCATTGAAGAGTTTTGTAGAGTTACTTAAAGAGAGCTGTCGTAATTATCTTAGAAAACAGAATGGTATTACACATGAAGAAATAGAGTCAGCCCTTGTGTTGATTACTGTATAAAACAAAAACCCGATTATCCTCGGGTTTTTTTAATTTTCCAGAAGCTATAGCAACACTCGGTAAAAAACTCGCATTTTATATCTCACTTTTGCTCACTACGTTCGCTAGCGTTTGCAACGATATAAAATGCGAGTTTTTTACCGAGTGTTGCACTTACTTGTTGAACTTGCGACAACAAAGCTTGCAAAAAAAACACTTTATTGGTATGATATGGGTATAGAATTAAAATTACAAAAATATGGGAAAAGAAGAAATGCCAGTTGTGCCTGGTCCAGAAGAATGGGATCCAAATACTGAACAAAAGCTAATCGATAAACTTTACGACCGAGACATGGATTTTGAAAGCGATGAGCGATCTTTAGAACTCTCACGAGCTTTAGGGTTTCCGTCCGTTGAAGCGGCTAAAATTTATAAAAAAATGGCTAGTCCATTCTATAATATTGAAAATAAAGAATTTTCCAAAGATCCTGTATCCTTTGTTCTGCCCTGGTATAGGGACGAGGCTGGTTGGGATGAGCTGCCTGAAGAAGAAAAGTTAAAAAGAACGAGAGAGTTTATAGAAGAAATGCGCGCAAAAGCTGATGAGATTTTAAGGGCATACGAATAAGGTGCTAGAAAATAATAAAATACATAAATCAAAAATACCCCGTATACGGGGTATTTTTGATTAAACTTGTATAATCACGGGCAACACCATTGGTCGCCTTTGGGTTTTTTGAAATAAAAGTTTGCCAAGCTGGTCTCTTATATTATCTTTTACATAATCCCAGTTTGTTGTACCCGCTGAACTTGCGACATGTTCCACGATTGCTTTTGTTTTTGTGCGTATTTCTGCGAGTAGAGGTTTGTTCTCTCTTAGGTAGACAAACCCGCGGGAAATAATATCTGGATTACCTTTAACCTTTCCAGTATTTGTATTTACTACAGATATTATAACTATCATGCCGTCTTGGCTTAACGCTTGGCGGTCACGCAAAACAATTTGGCCCACGTCTCCAACTCCAAGTCCGTCTACCATTACATAATGCGTGGGCACGGATTCTTTAGTTATGGTTAGTTTTCCGTTATTTAATGTCATTACGCGCCCATTGCCAACCACTGCGATATTACTTTCTGGCATACCCACGCTTTGAGCAATTTCAGAATGAAGTTGAAGCATAAAACGGTGGCCATGTATGGGTATTAAGTGGCGTGGTTTTACTAAATTTATCATTAGTTTTAAGTCTTCTTGTTGAGCATGTCCGGAGGCATGTATATCCATAAGTTTTGAATGGTATATCTTAGCGCCCTGTGTCATTAAAATATCTTTAAGCGCTTGTATGCTTCTTTCATTGCCGGGAATTACAGAAGAGCTAAAAATAACAGAATCTCCCTTGTGCAATTGGACCTGTTTATGTTCGCGATTTGCAATACGCATAAGCACTGCCTCGCCCTCTCCTTGCGCTCCGGTGCAGATAACTATTATTTTACTGTCAGGATGTTCACCTATATCTTTTATGGGTATAATGGTTCCCTTTTTAACTTTTATGTATCCCAATTCGCGCGCTATCTCAAAGTTTGTTTTCATAGAGTATCCGTCTAACGCTATGTATCTATTTTGTCGTTCAGCTATATTTATAAATTCCTGTACTCTGTTGGTTAGGGAACCAAATGTAGCAGCGACTACTCGTCCACCAGCGTTTTTTATAAGTTCTTCTAAATTTTTTTCAACCTCGCTTTCGCTGATTGTGTATCCTTCGTCTTCTGCATTAGTGGAGTCGCTCATTAATACATCCACACCTCTGCTTGCAAGGTCCACAATGCGGGGTATGTCTGCTGGTTCATCGCCTATGGGAGAGTGGTCAAATTTAAAGTCGCCGGTGTGCATTATGTTTCCCGCTGGAGTTTTTATCAAAAGACCTACGCTGTCTGGGATATTGTGATTTACATGAAAAAATTCTATTTCAAAGGGGGGCAATTTTATAACGTCATTTTTATTAAATTCACTTAGGTTTAATTTCCCAGCTTCAGGGTGATCTGATTGTTTTTTTAAAATTAGCGCTTTTGCAAGACGAGTGGCAAATATGGGCGGGTTGCCAATGCGGGGCATTACGTGGGATATGGCGCCAAAGTGGTCTAGATGTCCGTGTGTAATTATTACCCCAACAATATCTTTATCTTTGTTTTCACTTAGATAAGATGTATTTGGAATTATATAATCAATTCCATGCATATCTTCTTCTGGAAACTGAAGCCCCACGTCAACGATAAGAACCTTATTGTTGTATTCAAATAAGGTCATGTTGCGTCCCACTTCTTCAAGACCGCCAAGCGGAATTATTTTTAACTCGTTGGGAGCAGATTGTGTCAGAGTAGTTGTGGCTCCGCTTTCGGTTTGGCCGTTTCTAATGGGTCTTGACTCTCGCCTATGGGCAGGACGGCGTCCGTAAGCTCTGGTAGGTTTAGATTTTTTTCTGTTATCTTGCGGTTTAGGTTTTTGAGGTGTCATATGAAATTAGGTTCTAGGTATTAGGAACTAGGTGCTAATGATTAATTCTGAATGAGAACAAAAATTTTAGTTTAATTGGAATTCTTTAATAAGGATACTTTTTGTGAAATCATCGTTGATTTCTACGAGGGATAGTTTATTTACTGTAGAATTATAGTCAAAATTGAGTTGTTTAACTTCTTTTAGGGCGTCTTCGTATGTATTTTTATCAAAGTTGGTTTTCTGAGGATCTTTTAAGTCATATACCGCAACTTCTTTTATAAATAGACCAATTGCAATATGGGGTATATATTTTATGTCTTTTCTCAAAAATGGTTTTAGCATACCCGAATAAAGCTCATCGTGCAATTTATTTATTTCCGTATTACCTTTTTCTAGGAGTAAAAACATCCAGTGGTCCCAAGCTTTTTCTGTGTCTTTTATGTGTATATCAAAACTTTTCCAATTTTGCAGGATTTTGTTAATGTGGTTAATTAGTTGATCTTTTGTCACGGAACCTGGGACAGGAAAAATTATTGTTATATGAGCATCTATTAAATTAATATACGGATCATATTTTTTTCTGAAGTTATTTATTTGGTTTTTGTCTATATTTGGAAAGTGAACAAGCGAATAGTACATTATTAGTTTCTACTTAAAAATAAGCGTAAAAAATTTTTTAAATTACCGACCACTAGTTATTTTTTACTTGTTACCGCAAACGTAACAAGCCTTTGAATTCTTCAATTAGATTAACTGGTTTTGGGTCTATGCCAGCGTCAATTGCTAGGTAGTAAGATAACCAGTTGGTAAAGAGTACACTATGTATTACTTTATTATACCAATTAACATTACTTACGTCAACTACTTTTACATGGTATCCCTTTTTTTCTATTAATTTCGCGGTTAAGTTCATCTTACGCACAATTCTTTTATCATCGCTTTTGTCTTTAAGCATTATTATCACGAATTGTTCCATGTTCCATGCTTCATGTTCCATGTTCCATGCTTCTAACTCGTTGTGGTTAAGTTCTGGGAAAATATTATAAAATGCATGGCGTTTTGCAGTTTCGTTTGTTTGAATTTTAGCTATATACGCAAGGGCTTTATTTTGAGTTGATGCATAAAATAGGGGAATAGAAGTATTTATTTTTTTTGCTAGTAACTTTGCGTCTTGTTCTAGTTTTTGTATGTCTATATTGATGTTTTGTGGCTTTGGAGCTTTTGTTAATTCTACTAGTGCCATAAACTGATAGCCCAAAGCAACACGAGGCTGTATTTCGCTTGGAACTTTAATATACGCAGTTTTATCTTTTTGCGTTAGTTTTTCCAGTTCGCCACCGCTAGCTACTGCCGCTAGCGGTAGATTTTGTTTTTTTGCGGTTTTGTACGCAGAAATTGCTTCCTCTGTATTGCCAGAATAGGACATAACTACAACAAAAGTGTTTTCGGTTATATTTTGGGGAAGTTCGTAATCTCGATGTACCGTTATTTTTTCGCTTGCCATTAAAGATTCCAGTAGTAAACCGGGAAGAGCTGATCCACCCATGCCGCAAATTAAAAGACTGTCCCAAGTGGTTGGAAGCTTGTCTTTGTTTTCTACTTTTGGTTCCCACTCAAATTGTTTAGGGAAATCTGTAAGTTGGTTGTAAAAATTATCTTTTGACATTTATGGTTTTGTTATTATCGAGGTACTTTTAAAAAACTCTTTT